>Ga0210009_1000019_pt1 | contig 240969 bp, 243 predicted proteins | sample CryGeyCG2114_065_FD_185457 | JGI IMG/M metagenome (GOLD analysis project Ga0210009, IMG submission 185457) | Groundwater microbial communities from aquifer - Crystal Geyser CG12_big_fil_rev_8/21/14_0.65 (SPAdes) (version 2) | ecosystem: Environmental > Aquatic > Deep subsurface > Groundwater ...
TTATGACCATACACATGAATGCGACGATCAAATGATAGGTGATACCAGGATCATTTCTAACCAGTTGGGCTACCCCGGCAATTCTGGGCACTTTGAGTGTATAGATTTTGATGTAAATGGTATGCCAACTAATTTATAAAATTAGATTTATAAAACGATGTTTATATAAGAAAAATTCTAAGAATCTCGTATTTAACGGTCGATAATTAAAAAAGGTTTTTTATCAAAATGGCAATTCTCTAATTAGAAAGAAACAAATTCTCTAATTAGAAAGAAACAATTCGCTTCTTTGTTGTATAAACCCAAGTCCATTCTAATAAGACGCCATTCCAGCTTCGTTTTATTAGGTAATTTTATATTGTTTTCTGCATAAAAATTACAAACCCATTCGTTGTCGTCAAGTTTTGGGTCAAGTTGATAAATAGCTTCAGCGTATTTATTTTAAAGTTAGCACCAACTTACTGTTGAGAGTAAATTCACTTGATTATATTAGCAACATCTAATATAATCGTCAATATGGAAGATAAAACAAAAAATAGTAGTGTTGAAGCAATGAAGCACAATGCCACTAAGGCTGAAGCAATGCTAAAACTGCTTGCGAACGGTAAACGGCTGATGATTTTGTGCAATATTGTAAAAGAAGCAAAATCCGTAGGTGAGCTGGCTGAATTAGTTGATTTATCCCAATCTGCCCTTTCGCAGCATTTAGCTAAAATGAGAACACAGGGATTGGTGGAGGCAGATAAACGTGGGAAAGAAGTTTACTACCGTATTAATAATCCTGAAGTAGAGGCCGTTTTATCAACTTTATACCTGATTTACTGCAAGTAACATATTAGTTGCATATAAAATATAACGGAGGAGAAAATGCCAATAAAAACAGTAGATGCCGCAACGTTAAAAAGCTGGATTGAGAGCGGTGAAGCAGTGGTGGTGGATGTGCGTGAGCCTGCCGAACATGCTGCTGAAAATATATCAGGGGCAACACTCGTACCTCTTGGTGGCATATCTAAAAGTAAATTACCTAAAACAGGGGGGAAGAAGATAGTAGTCCATTGCCGCTCCGGCAAACGTAGCACCAGTGCCTGTGAAAAGTTATTGGCAGAAGACCCAAGCCTTGAAATCTATAACCTTGAGGGTGGAATTTCTGCATGGGCTAGTGCCGGTCATGCTGTTAAAACATCGGGTAAATTCTTTTTGCCGCTTGATAGGCAGGTACAGCTAACTATTGGCTTGGGCGTACTTATCGGCAGCCTGCTCGCTTATTTTGTAAATCCGCTATTTACAATTCTTACCGGCTTCTTCGGTGCAGGATTAACCTTTGCCGGAGCAAGCGGCCATTGCGGCCTTGCTATGGTAATGGCGAAAATGCCATGGAATCAAGGCTGTGGCGCAGTTAATTCATGTTCGGTGAAATAAATGCTAATCTTAGGATATATATTGGCAATAGTAATGGGGCTTACGCTGGGTTTAATCGGTGCTGGCGGCTCTATACTTACTGTGCCGATTCTTGTATATCTGCTAGGTGTTAAGCCCGTTGTGGCAACAGGATATTCGCTGCTAGTGGTTGGTAGTGCAGCACTTACAGGTGCAATACGATACCGGCAGTATAACCTAGTAAATATTCGTGCAGCACTCATGTTCGCAGCACCCGCTATGCTTACAGTGCTTACCACACGCAGATATATAGTTCCAAATATTCCAGATCCAATATTTGGAATTGACAAGGATATTTTTATAATGCTGCTATTTGCGGCATTGATGATTGTTGTGGCGTTTTTTATGCTGCAACCTCCTAAAATAAAAGCAGAAACGCACCCTAAAATGGATTTTTGCAGAATAGTCAAATTGATATTAGGAAGCTCCGGTGTGGGGTTGCTGACAGGAATGGTTGGGGCGGGCGGCGGCTTCCTGATTATTCCGGCACTGATTGCTCTTTTTGGTTTGCACATGAAAGAGGCAATCGGTACCTCGCTTGCGGTAATAGCGATAAACTCCCTTATTGGTTTTAATGGTGATGTTGTGGCAGGAATTCCACTTGATTGGCATTTGCTAGTCATATTCCTTGGCCTTACATTGCTTGGCATGTGGGTTGGCACAACACTCGGCAAAACTATGGAAGGCGAAAAACTGAAGAAAATATTCGGTATATTTACATTGCTTATCGGCCTTGTAATATTGACCGAAGAAACATACAAAATTTTTAATATATAAACCTAGAGGTAAGTATGCATATCCATCATTTCTTTGATAAAGACACAGCTACCTTCACTTATGTAGTGAGTGATGAAACCACACAAAAATGTGCGATAATCGATTCAGTGCTCGATTATGACATGAATGCAGGAAAAACCTCTACTGTTTCTGCTGATAAAATAATTTCTTATATTAAAGAAAATAAGCTTAATGTTGAGTGGATTTTAGAAACCCATGCCCATGCAGACCATCTAACCGCTTCTCATTATTTGAGAGAAAAACTTGGCGGTAAAATCGGCATAGGGGAGCGTATAAAAGATGTGCTGGAATTCTGGGTGCCTTTATTTAATACAGCACATGATACTCCGCTTGATGGTTCACAGTTTGACCATTTATTCAAGGATAGCGAAGTTTTTAAAATTGGTACTATTGAAGTGAAAGTAATGCATACACCCGGTCACACACCTGCATGCTTAACTTACATTATGGGCAATGCCGTTTTTGTTGGTGATACCATATTCATGCCTTATGTTGGCACTGCCCGCACGGATTTCCCCGGCGGCAGCGCACAAACATTATACCAATCAATTCAGAAATTGTTATCATTGCCGGAAAATACAAAAATATATACATGCCATGATTATCCGCCGGAAGGCAAAGAAGTTGGCTATGTTTCAACAGTGGCCGAGCAAAAAGCCAAAAACACTATGGTGCATGACGGCGTAAGCGAGGGTGAATATGTTGCTGCACGTAATGCAAAGGATATTGGCAATGCTGTACCTCGCCTACTACTGCCTTCAATTCAGGTGAATTTACGTGCAGGCGATTTAGGTGAGCCGGAAAACAATGGAATTCAGTATATTAAAGTTCCGCTGAATAAGCTTTAGAAGCAATTTTTACAATTTCCTAAAAACATATAATGCGTACAGAGGCTTTTCGCCACACCATCCCAATTGTTCGAGACGGTGCCGGATTTGCAAAAGGAATATATTTATGGACATGTAATTTTAACAAGTGAGCATTTATGGCAGATACGTTAGAAAAAAATAATGCAAGAAAAGGTTTTGGTGATATAAATGCCGACTATGATAAAATTACAGGTCAAAGAGTGCACTTAGTAGATGCTGCAAAACAAGGAAGTTTAACTAGGGTGACAGAACTATTATCTGACGGGTTTAATATAGATGAAAAAGATAGTTCGGGCAGTACGGCACTTATCCAAGCATCTTCGAGAAATGATACTAACATGGTTAATTTCTTGTTAGAAAGAAAGGCAAATCCATTAGTTATTGATAATGAAGGTCTTTCTGCAAAAGATTGGGCATCGGAAAATGGAAATAAATACATTAAAGATGCTTTAATGAAAGCTGAATTAAACATAAGATCTAAGGAACTTAAACCTACCGACACTTATTCTGAAATGGTGTCAAGTTCAAAAGGTAAAAGTCCTAGCATATAGTTGTATCACCAAAGCAAGTCGGAAGCTTAAAGCGGCTTGGTTAAAAAGTTTGCATATGTAAAGCGGTTTACCGAAATCCTTTTCAAAATCATCCATTACTTTGCCGCCGGTTATAGCTAAAGGAATTGTTTCATCTACTATAGTTTCTTTTAGTAAAGAATTGAATTTATACTTCATTTCATGGAATAAATAGCCTAAGCCTACTGCTATTACATCAGGATTAACCGACAATACAAACGGTGCATCATCTGATTATATTATAAATGCTAGCGAAGGTGATGAATTTATAAGTGGTTTAAAAAGTAAGAATCAGGAACTAATGTCTATAAATCTTGTAGAACCTAAAGCAAAACTAGTGTCATACGAAACAATCAAACTCTTAGATTCTGCTATAAACAAATTGAGCGATTCTGGTTCTGATACCTCTGATTATGATTTTACAATTGCAGATCGTGCCATCAGGGACATATATATTGATTGGCAGATATCTGATTATAAAAAAGGTATAGAGTTTGCTACAAGGTACTATATGACAGCCGCAGAAATTTTATTGAACCGTCAAGAGTATGAAGCAGCATCTAAGGCTATTGATAAAGCTGTTGAGAGCTATAAGGATTCGTATGTAATTACCGGCTATAATTCTAAAAATCCAAAATTTGTATCTGATTTTGAAACTAAAATAAAAATACTTAAAGAACGTTTAAAAACCGAAAAGGGTACAATTGTTTATGGTATAATTGATAGTCTTATATAGTTTTAAAAATATTTATCACTGAATATCCAACATCCAATAGATAATTTATGCGATGTTAGTTAAGTTTGAATAATAACTTAAGTTATTTTAACAATTTTGTGAGGGTTAATTATGAAAAAAATAGTAACATTATTTATTGTACTGTCTGCACTTTCAGCATGTGGCTCTACACCCGGAGAAAGAGCTGTAAGCGGAGCCGGTATTGGTGCCGGTATTGGAGCGATAGGTGCCGGTATAACCGGAGGTAATCCATTAACAGGAGCCGTGGTTGGAGGAGCTGCCGGTGCTGCTACAGGTGCCGCTACCAAAGAGGAAGATGTAAATCTCGGAAGACCGGCATGGAAAAGATAAATACCCTTTAATTCCCCTTTTTAAAAATGACCGGCTAGCGTTAATGTTTTCGCACCGGTCATTTTTTTAGAATTCAAACCGGCAATTTACTTTTATATTCTGCGTTGTGCAGATTTCAACCTAAATTAATAAACGTTAAACAGATTTGTAAAAAGTGCGATAAAGAAAACCGGTTAATAAATGATTAATATATAAGTATTATAATTATTTATAACAACCTAAGGTTTTTTATGAAAGTTATGAATATTTCAAAAGCATTAACATTTTTTTGTATCTTTATTGTTTTTTCTACAAGTTCACAATCTAAGAATTATGTATTGGGAGAGGCACGAGCAAAAATTGTAAATGACAAGTTAAACATTGAACCCAAATCAGAGCTTAATTTTGGTAAAATTGATAGTGTACAAGGTAGTGGCTCAGTTGTAATTTCAGCGGATTGCAAACGTAGCACCTTAGGTCAGATAACAACTTCCGATATAGATGCTTATGATTGTGCAAGCTTTGCCATAAATGGGATTCAGGGACAAAATTATAATATAATATTACCAAGCACTTTATCTTTTTCAAGAAAGGAAGGTAATATCGCAGGAAAACTTAACAATTTGACGGTCAATAACTTCTCCGGAAGAAGCCGTAATGCAGGTTATCTAGGACAAGGTATAAAACCGAGTTCACAACTTGATAATAAAGGCAGTGACGATGTTTATATCGGCGGCTCTTTGATAGTACCTGCTAATGCGGCACCGGGTACATATATCGGCGAAGTTCCTGTCACCGTATCCTACTGATTTACAGCTTGTATTGTTATATCATTTCCGACATTAACCGGCTCATCATAAGTGATTTTTATTGATTTTTGTTCACTTAAATTTTCATAGCCCAATTTTTGCATTTGCTCAGGCAATACTCGTAAGCTGTAACTGCCAAGCGGTACTCTATCAAATAAGTAAAAGCCGTCATAGCTTGTGCGTGCGGCTTTAACAACCTCATCATTTTTATCAACAAGTTGCAATTCAACACCAGCAGCTTCATTTTTTTTACCATCGGCAAAAATATATACCGTACCATCTACTTCACCCGTGATTAATATAGGAAAATCAAGTTCAACAGGAACACCCGGACGTGCTACGACTTCCCACCCCTTATTTACCGGTGACCAGTAGGGGTCTTCCATACTTTCCGTTGCAAGCTCTATGTTAGTCGGATAATAAACCGGAATACGATTTAATAATACGGCTCCTTCATTGTTTGTTTGTCCCTCTGCTTTAACCCTGCCTATATTAAATTTTACATCTTTCAAGGGTTCATCACCTTCATCGAAAACACTATTTTGATTATTATCAAGATAAACCCTTGGTGCAACGGCTCCTTGGTTTGCTATTTGTTCGTAACTTGATTTCCATTCACCGCTTTGAGGATTTTTTCCAAGCCCAACGGAAAGGCTCACTCCTAATTGTACTTCATTATCGCTATCAACACGGCTATTTACTCCAAGTTTGAAAAAATCATATGAACGGTTGACCTGAAAAGAACCGCTGGTAACGTTACCGTTTTCAAAATTATGTTCAAGCCCTAAACGATAATTAAGCATTATTGTCGGACGGTATTCCAAACTAAGGTTAGTACGACTCATATCAAGTAGCGGTTTGATACCATATACCGCCTGCCCTCTTAAATTCCAGTTTTTAAAAGGACGAACACTAAGCAGCAAATCACCTTCAAGCTCTTCGGATTTTTCATTATTATTACCGGGCAAGCCTTCATCGTAATCATAAAGCAGAGTATGCGATATATATGCCATTTGGATATATGTAGAAAGACGGTTACTAAATAACTTTTCAATACGCCCTGATTTATGCTGTTTGTAATCAGCCCTGAAGCCATATCCTATAGGACGTGAAAAACCTATATTTACATTCCCGTCAACCCTCATAAAAGTTTGTCTTATAAAAGGATCGGCAAAAATATCTGTCCTTTCGCTTACAAAACCATTCAAAAATTCCTGATGCTCGGCAGTAATATTTATGCTTTTTATGTTCGCTTGTGCAAACACCCTGAATGCATCCCCCTGATTTTTAAGTGCTTTTATATACTGAAATCCGTTTGAGATACCCGCAAATGATGTATCTATACCTGTTGAAAGATAGGCCTCCCTCTCTCCTGTTTCCAAAGGCAATGATATATAGCTTGAATTTAATGACATGTTATCTGTCAGGTTATAGGCAGCTTCCATAAATATACGCTCCTGTCCAAACGCATCATTTTGGGCATTATCGTCCTTATTAACGTCTATCAAATCCTTACTATCTTGATTGACCACAAAGCGATATGATATTTTGCCTTTATCACCTATATTAGGATCATTAAAAAAACTTCTGGTTTCTTCCCTTTTCTCACCAAAGGGACCATAAAAAACCAAACGCATGTTATTAAACCCGGTTAAAAGAGGAACATCTAAAAATTCATACTGACCATTCTCCCCAACTTTCTGAAATTGCAAAAGAGTATCGTTCCTATATAGCTCAACCTCCCAGTCAGGAGAAATATCACCTCTTATAATCACCGTATCCGATGTTCTTGTATAACTATCATTTATATTTGTAAGTATTACGCCACGACCGTCTGTGCTTTGTGCCACCATTTCCACCTTTGGAGAAAACACGTCACCTATTGCAATCTCACCGGCATTTAGAGGGGGAAATAAAGAAGCATCAATATCTTTGCGGTCAAACCTTAGTCTAACCTTGCTCAGACCGCTATTTTCATCACCCGATACAAATAACAGATGATTCATTTTCAAAATATCTCCTGTTGCCAAAACAGAAAAATCAGTTTCCAATGTACGTTCATTTTGGCTATCAAAACCGCTACTTATCTGCATATCAACCGAAGGCATTGATAACATACTATATGGCTTTTCAACACGAGGATATTCAGGTGCTACATAACTCTCGCCACCTGATAACTGACGACCCTGACGGTTTAATGACGCTTCTAGCGGCAGGGTTTCGAGTGTCTGTACTTCTACCATCTGCCATAATTTGTTAAAATTAAGCAGGAACGGAAACCATTTTTCTAAAGCTTCCTTTTTTACGTATATATCATCTGTTTGATATACGATATCTCCTTTTTCAATAGGAATATTTTTGCCGTCTATCACTACATCCTGTCTATAGCGTTTAAGCTCAAACTCACGTTCTTCTTCGATAAACCAACCTTTAGCGTTACCTTCTACCACATTTACATCAATCGGTATTTGCAATCTGAACATTAGCTCACCAAGTGGAAGATATAACGTTTCATCCTGATAGTAGGCAGGCATTACATCGCCTAGGGGGTATCGTGACAATGAAATTTTCAGGATAACCAGATTATCGTCCGATAGCTCCTTATCTTCCTGTGCTATCGATGGCAAAGGGCGAATAAGCAAAAGAACCGCTACTATAAAAATGAGGCATATCAGACGCATAATCTATATACTATTATGAGCATTTACAAAGTAATTTCCTCTTTTGCCAATATCAAATCCTCATCTTCGGCATCACGATATTCAATATATAATTTTCCCGAATTGATATTTTCATTAAGTGCGATTTCGACTTTACGTTTATCCAGCGGATAAAGAACGCCTATACCCCTTATTTCCTTTATTATTTCTGATTCGCCGCCTGATTTTTGATGAATTACATTTAAATTACCGTACCTTGATGCCATGCCCTCACGCTTTAAGGCGAAGAAAAGATTCTTTTTATCTTTTGCGATATGTGCATTTTCAATTGATATATTAGAATCAAGCTCGCCATGCCTTACTATTACAGGAATTGACACCCCGAAAATAGGTATAAGTTTTACTGAAAGATTTTTACCGCCTGATTTTTGTTCTTCTATATGATAACGGCTATCTTTTTCAGAAGGAATTGCTTTGAAAAAAAGATGGGTACGGTATTCGGCCTCTTCTATATCTTTTGGTTTACGCACCATGAGCCTAACATTTTGTACTTCACCGGGTTGCAATGTAACCTGTCTTGGTGAAAATCTTATCATATTCGATGCGGTTTTGTCGTATGGCATGCTTTCAGATAGCTCTTTATATCCGCCGCTTTCTTCCATGGAAAGGTCTTGAAATGACAAACGGTAGGTGGCTGGCTTATCGGATTTATTGGCAAGCTTAACTTCAGCAGAACGCTCACGCCCTTCAAGGATAATTCTTGTCGGCGATACCAACAATTCACCTACAGCATTGGCATTTAAAGGTAATATTATAAAAATAATAAGGAATAATCTAAAAACTAAAGGCTGTTTATTGTTCATATTTTTCTCTTAAACATACAAATTCAATTAAGAACACAGAAAAGCGGATTACCTCCACTTTTCTGTGTATTTTTTAATATAAGCTAGTAACTTACGCTTACATTATATTGACCGCTGTAATCCCCGTCAGGCTGATTAGCCGCAACAGATATTGTTCCGTCAATTTCAAATATACTAACACCGGAGCCATTTAGCGAACTTGAAGCAGGTACAGTCAAAGTGGCAGACATATTATCAGACTCACTACTTAGGGTAACATTGGAATCTGCAATAATATTATATGCGGTATTTGCGATTCCTGTTACTTCGAACTCAGCAGGATTACTACCGTTTAGCTGTACAACATCACCTGTAGCAATTTGACTTGCAACACTGTACGTACCTCCGGTGGCACCTACTGCCAATTCACCGAACTCCAACACTTCAATTTGCTGTATAACAAGATTTTCATTGTTAATAATGGCAACTGCATCAGCACTAATGTCTTTAGCATTTGCCGCCGCAACACAAAATAATGTTGTTATTGCCGATGCAAATGTTATAATGAACTTGTTATTCATAGTTTTATCTCCTGTGATTCAGGGTCGGAAAAGGCACATTCTCCGACCCCGAACATTTAAGAACTTATTAATAGTTTACGCTAACGTTATAAGTACCTGTGTAAGTACCTGAAGGTTGGTTAGCAGCAAGCTCTATCTCACCATCAACTTCGAAAGAGTCAATGCCTGTTCCATCTGTAATATCAGATACAGGAGCTGTAAGAGTGGCGTTTGCCGAATCAACACCGTTAGTTAGATTAACAGCCGGCTCAACAGCTATGTTATAAGTTGAATTAGGCTCACCTGTTACGCTGAATTCAGCCGCGTTACCAGGAGTAAGAACAGTAACACCACCGGTTGCAGAACCGGTTGAAGCAACCGCAGTACCGGCAACAGCACTAGATGTAAGCTCACCGAAATTCAACGCATTAACCTGTGTAATCTCAAGTTGCTGAACGATTTCAGCAGTTGCATCACCTAATATATCAGCAGCCATAGCGTTGGCAGCTATTAATGAACCGATAATACCGGTTGTAGTAACTAATAATTTTTTCATAGTATGTCTCCTAGAGTTAATTAGATTAAAACGCCAATGACTTAATTGCCATTAACTATTCTCGGTTTTGAGAATGATTAATTAGTATAGGAAACAATCTAAAGGAACTATTACTATATACTTAAACTTCGTAAGTATGTCGTTAAAGGAGGCTAAATTTTGCGTTCTTTTAAAAGGAAAATTTATAAAAGACCTATAGGTTGAGTAATAAAACCATGGGAAAAGTAACCGTCCGGTAAAGTAGATCACTAGTTAATATATTTAGTGAACACTCTTGAGGATCTGTTTGCCGAGAAAACTCGTAGAACTTTTATGGCAAATAAACCATTATTTAGAAATACCGATTATATTAAGGAATATCGATCGGTGTACCGACCCTGTCACCTAAAATCGAACCATCGGTTTCTACATCATCGGATATCCTTATCCGTTCCTGCTTAGTAACGGTTCGGTTGGTCATATTAATCTCTGATTGAATCATATATTCGCCCACAGGTAAATTCAACAAACTAGGATGTGCCATACCACCCATATAGAAAAGACCCCACTTCCAGTATTCCGGTGCATTGGTATTATGCTGCTGGATAACGGGAGTGCCACCTGACATTCCCGGTGGAACCGCTGCTATTCTAAGATTTACCCAGTTTACTTCGGCAAGATCAATGTTAGTGCTTGGAATTAACCTTACACCGACGTGATTTAAATTTTCACTAGGAGAGTAGAACTCACTATTAAGAATCTTTACCTCAAATTCAAATTCTTTGGCAAAAAGTTCGTCCAAAAGAGCTACAAGTGCAGCATCTGTTACAATATCCTGAACTTGAAATTCGAAGGTTTCCTCGTATAGTAATTCTACGGTGTTAGTACTTGTATCATGGCTTATAAGACAATTTGTAAATATGTCGACTTCTGCATCACATTGAACGTAATTTGCCGGGTCGCCTTGTCCGGTTGCAGTTAGCTCCACTTTAGCATTATATGTACCTAAAGCCATGTTCATTAATAAGGTGTCGTCATAAAAAACATCCAGAATGCCGAACTCGTAACCCGGTGTAGAATCGTGCCTAACTAGTTGGTAAGCACTGTCGGGTTCTGATATTCCTTTTATAAAAAGCGATATATTATTTACGTTGGCATTCAAAGCTGTCACAGGAATTATTTCGATACCGATATCTTTATTAACTTCATCATATGAGAACTCTATAGGCACACCGAATACCGTAAAATCAAGTTCTTTATCAATTATGATTGTTCCCGATCCGTTAGGGTTAGAGATTTCAGTCTCGGCTTTTAGCGTATAGTCACCCGGATCAAGTTTTTCAAGTTTTACATCGTTAAATGTAGGGTTTTTCGAACCCCATAAGAACGGACCGCCTACGCTTGTTGCATCTTCCCTGATGAAGTGACCGACCGGATCCCACGTAGCAGTACTTATATCCTTTATGTATAGCTTTACGGCACTAACAGTGACGCTAGGGTCAAGTACGGTTACTTCAACTCCGATATTACCGAATGTTATTTCCTCTGTGGCGATATCTAAAATACTACCTATAACTTCAAACGGCGTTTCGGCAAAAGGATTGAATTTTGATGCAGGAGAAGAAGGGTTATATGAAACACCTTCAACCTTGAAATTATACATTCCGCTAGGCAGTCCTGCTAAAAGAGGATATGTCAGATGATCCCATGTAATAGTAGATGGTGGAGAAGTGATTATTGCACCGACTTCTTCCCAAACGCCCGGTGCGGTAGGTCGTTCCATAAATAATTTCACCGATTCCAGAGGTAGTGATCCTGTGTAAGTGGTCGTAATTAAGAGATTGCCGCTGTTTTCCGATAGATCGTCAAACGTAAATGCGTTAGCAATTGACGGGAAGCCTCCGCCTCCGGCAGGAGTAGCACTTGCCTGCCCGATTGATATGGTAATGGTCTCGCTGCGAGGGGCTTTTGTACCGGACGTTACCGTATATTCGGCTGTAGCCCTTAATGTATAGGTTCCATCGGCAAGAGTCGTATTGAATAATAAATTATAGGAACCGGGTTCGGTCGGATAATTAAAGGTGTTTATAACCGAGTACGCAGAATCAGGTGCACTAAATAGCTTGTATTCCAGCGTCATTTTGTTGATAAAGTTTCCGGCTCCGTCACCAAAAGGTACTGTACCGGGCAACAATTGTACATTCAGGTTATTACCTGAAACGGTATAATCAAAAACAAATTGGTCGGTAGAATGGTCATGAACAATAACATCATGGGTTTCCGCTATCCCTAAAAGAGGGTCGGAAACCTTGAATTTCAAGCGTCCTGCGGATATGCCGCTCAAAGTCCCCCAATCATAGGGAGCTGCTAATAATGTGGCAACCTCTGCATATGCCGTATCAGGAGAGCTAGCGGGCTTCATTTCAAGTTTCAGACCGCCGACACCGGGTACAAATGTAGGTGTCACAGCAATGCTTACATCGCCATCATTCTGATTTATAAAAAAATTATAGTTGGCTGCATTACTTGGCGTGCTATAACAAAAAACCGTAAAAAATAGAGTTAATACTAAAAATGATTGTAAAAATTTATAGTATAAATTTGTTATTTTCATGATTTTTTCTGCCTTTGACGCCCGTTTTTGTGCATTTATTTTATTATATAAGATATATAACTTTGATATTATGATAATAAAATATTAAAGTTATTTTAAAAAATGCGATTTGTTAATTTTTTAATCGCACAAGCATAATTTTATATTTAATTCATATTAAATTATACCCTATCAGAGGCACTTGTGTCAAGGAAAAGCGACGATGATGCTTATGTTCCATTTTGAAACAGTTTGATAATTTTCATTATCGTCAGCTTTTGAATGATAATACTTTTCTTGTGTCGTGAAGTCGTTATATTTCAGGCTGTTATGTAGCAAGTGTTTTATTTTGGTACAAAAAGCTCATTATATAGATTTGCGGCTTGAAACAGTTATAGAACGGAACACTACTATTATAAAAAGCAGTCCTCCGAGGATAGCCATAGAGCCGCCTGCAAAGAACAGCAATTTGGGAAAAACGTTAGTTATTTCATGCGAAGATGCCGCAGATTTACGTAACGCACCGTAGCCGCCCATCCACGCTAAACCTGTTATATGCAATATCTGTCCGACACCGTAAATATATGGCTGTGATGCAGCTAACTTACCCTTTACATTGCCATATCCCACTTTCGGCAGCAAATGATAACAAAACGCTATAAATGCAAGGGTTACGGCTACTATAGAACCATGGTAGTGAGCAGGTATAGTAACGTTAACACCGCTTATCATATAACCGAGTATGCCGCCATAGCCAAACAATATTATAGATAAAATAAGGCTTGCCTTTATGGCGTGGGGTACTTCCTTGCTTAATTTAGATGAAAAAGCCCCGAATATTATAGCACCTCCGATAAATAATGCCGATATACCGCCGCCGCCACGCATTTGTTGGGTAAACAGGTTGTAGGCATTATCCGACATATAAAATAACGGCGAAGGTATGGTAATGATAAGATTGAATATCAAAAGTGCGTAAATAACGGCATTAGGCAGTAATTGCTTTATTTTACATTCGCCTGCAAGATATAGCCATATCACCAGCATACATGCGGTAAATGTATATTGTAAAATATGACCGCCTCCCCAGAAAATTGTTTCGTAATAATGGTGCAAATCATCTTTAACCATCGGTATCGGGGTTTGTTGGTGTGCTATATAAAAGCAAACTGCACAAATCAGGGTTATTAACGCAGAAATATATATTCCCGCATTCAAAATGCTTTCTTTAATCCTTTCGAACATGGCAAGGGTAAGGAACATCTGAAACAATATACCGGTTGCAAATATGCTTAAACCTATTATGAAAAATGGATTATGCAGCATAGGGACATAATTATTCTTTATCGGGTAACTTTCACCGATAAACGGTGCTACGGTCATCATTGTCGCACCTATTGCCGCCATGATAAAAGCCGTCCTGTATATCTTGTAATAAGCCGGACATGCCAAAAAACTCCATAACGCCCCTGCTATGGATAAAAACCATACCAATACGGATAAATCAACATGCACTACAAGTGCAGTGGCGAAAATATGCTCAACATCAAATTTATCGGAAAAATAAGACCCCCTTAATATTACGGGAGGCAAAGAATACAAACCTGCCGCCGCCAATGAAGCAACTGCCAGTAATATCCAGTATCTTATAAGCCTTATCCTGCTATCGTCAGGGATATTTAATTCTAGACTTTTTGTCATCTTTTTATATAGTTCCTAAAAAATATATAGATACATATATCAGCGAAAGATTATAGTGCAAGGTTTGATTTGATAAGATATGGCTACAATAGTAAATAATAAAAGTAAATTACCGACTTATGATACGGTAGGTAATTCAAATAACAGGAAAATAGCCGTATGGCTGTTCGTATGTTGTTTTATGGTCGCCATGATGGTTGGAATAGGAGGCGTTACAAGGTTGACCGAGTCAGGGCTTTCAATGACGGGGTGGAAACCTGTTACAGGGTGGCTTCCTCCATTGACCCAAAACCACTGGCTGGAACATTACGAAGGATATAGGAAAAGCCCTGAATACAAGCATATAAATTACGGTATGACTCTGGACGAGTTCAAGGGTATATTCCGGCTGGAATATATACACAGGCTTGCAGGAAGGATAACAGGGCTAGTTTTTTTTATTCCGTTAGTGTTTTTCATTTATAAAAGAGTAATTGATAAAAAACTCGCACTGAAATTAACCGGAGTTTTGTTCCTCGGAGGATTTCAGGCAGTGGTAGGGTGGCTGATGGTCAGTAGCGGACTTAAAGATACTCCGCATGTAAGCCAGTATTGGCTTGCGTTCCATTTATGCATGGCATTTATCTTATTTGCCATATTATTTCTGATGGGGCTTGGCAGATATATGGGGAATAAACAATTTCTGACAAGCTCAAAAGGTATAAAAAAATTCTCGTACTTTGTTACGGCTTTAATATTCGTTCAGGTATTTTGGGGGGCGTTAGTAGCAGGGCTTGATGCCGGACTGATATATAATACTTTTCCGCTAATGGAAGGTGCGATAGTCCCGAAAGGATTGTTTGAGGTGGAGCCGTGGTATATCAACTTTTTCGATAACGTAAAAACCGTACAGTTCACCCACCGATGTATCGCTATATTCTTATCACTGGTTATTGTTGCGTTCTGGTTAAAAGCAAGAAGGACACCTATTTATAAGGTATCAGATCTTTTGCTTTTTATATTGATAATACAGTTCACCCTTGGTGTGCTGACCTTAATACACGTAGTTCCGATACCGCTTGCGTCCGCACACCAAATGGCAGCTCTGGCACTTTTTGCAGTTTCCCTATATATTAATTATATCACTAAAATTAACGGAAACTCTAATTAACTCGGTTATTGCTTCATTATTAAATAACGGAATGTCCCATTAATTGGCTTTAGTGCTAAAATAGTTGCCATGGGCGAATTTATTTCAGCATCTCACTTTATTTTAAAAAGACCCTGAAACAAGTTAACAGGTGACAAAAAAATATAAAAAACCAATTAATGGGGCATTCCGTTATATTTTAACTAATACACATTATTTTTGGAGAGATTTTTTTTCAGATACCTTGTCAACAAAACCTGTTTTTTTGACAGGTTCTTTTTTTAATGCCTCCTCTTCAGATGTAACCGCATCACTTCTACTGCGACGCTTTATTTGACTTGCCCCGTCTAATTTGTTTGCTTCTTCAACTATATCTGTGAATGAAAAAGACCTTACATCACCATCTACTTTTATATCGGGAGCTTTATCTTCCGGAATTGACGGCAGTTTGCTGCCTGATTTTGTCTTTGTATTTTTCATGAATAGTTTATCCTATATTTCCAACATTAAGCACTATAAGTGTTAATATATTAAGGATTTACTCGTGTCAAAATATATGTATAAAAAATATCCGGCTCTTATAATCCGAGCTTACGGCAGTCCGGTGCCGGAAGAAAAACTATGGTTTGTAAATTATATTATTACATATTATAAATACCGATAACAAAATATATGGTAAGGGACGTATGGACGATAACATTATTTTTGCTTATAGTTTGGACGGTAAGGGCGGTGCTACTCCCATTACGGGCGAGAACATAGTTGCAGAAACAAAAAGTAAAAAGCTGTCATGGGTTCATCTTGACGCAAATCAGCCTGAAACCAGACAATGGATAAAAAAAGAGGTCTCCTACCTTGACAGCCTCACTATCGAAGCATTACTTGCCGATGAGACAAGACCTCGCATGACTCAGATAGACGATGGGGTTATACTTATCTTACGAGGAGTTAACCTGAATGAAAACTCCGACCCCGAAGATATGGTATCTGTCCGTCTATGGATAGACAAACACCGTATTATATCTGTCAGGAAACGTAAGCTTAAAGCGGTTTTAGACATTGAAGAAAAAATCAAAGCCGGAAAAGGACCAAAAGATGCCGGTCATTTTATATGTATGTTGGTTTCACGCTTATTTGAAAGAATGGAGCCTGTTTTAACGGAACTTGACGATTCTACCGATGATATTGAAGAAAAAGTTTTAGAAAATGCCGATGCGGCATTACGTGAGTCAATAATTGACGTTCGCAAAAAAGCCATAGTATTTCGTCGCTACATGGCTCCGCAACGTGATGCTATCGGTCAGTTGCGTATGAGCGATGTTAACTGGCTAAGCGATACCGACAAAAGGCATTTACAGGAATCATATAACCACATAACCCGTTATGTGGAAGATTTGGACGCGATACGTGAACGCGCGCAGATAGTAAAAGACGAACTGGCTAATATATTGTCGGACAGGCTTAACAAGAATATGTATGTTTTGTCTGTAATTGCGGCTATTTTCCTGCCTTTGGGATTTTTAACGGGTTTATTGGGTATCAATGTCGGAGGAATACCGGGTGCAGAAAACAACTCGGCATTTATGATGTTTTCGGGAATGCTCGTAGCATTGGTTATTACTCAGATTGCTATATTTAAAAAATTAAAATGGTTTTAAATTAAGATTCCTTCAACTATAGCAAATTATAGAGGATTTTATTTAATTTTATTCAGATACCCGCACAAGGCGGGTATGACAATGCTTTTTGAAAAGTTAACATACTATAAATCGGCAAAAAATCGGCGAACCTATAGATTGTATAATGGTCATGCACTTAAGCAGAGTTCTTTTTTTCCTTAGCTTCATTCACCACCCTTAATAAGACATCAAGGTCTCTTTGTGAACATAATCCCAATAAAACAGGGTCTCTTGGAGTCAGGTTGGCATAATTCCAGTGTGATTTTGTACGGATAGCCTCGATAGTTTTCTTGGTAGTACCGATAAGTTTTGTTATCTGCGAGTCTGTTGCCTCAGGGCAGTGTTTTAATATCCAAGCAATAGCATCGGGTTTATCCTGTCTTCTGGCAACAGGTGTATATCTGCTTTTTTTCTTGTTCTTTTCTTTTTTAAGATATTTTTCGGTATCGGCTTGTAATTTAAGCTTTGCTTTAGGGTCTTTCTCACAACGCTCTATTTCCTCACGGGTAAGCTGGTGCGATACTATCGGGTCTTTACCGATGATGCCTGACGCTACTTCGCCATCTGCGATTCCCTGTACTTCTAAAGGGTGCATACCGCAAAATTCGGCAATTTGTCCAAAAGATAAAGCTGTATTATCAACCAACCAAACTGCGGTCGCTTTCGGCAATAAAGGCAATGTCATCGTTTTCTCCGATTTAAAAATTATAAACAATCCTATTGGGGAAAAACTCCTTATACAGGCTGTTTAATCAATTTTCAAGACAATTTTGCCTATATGTTCCGATGTTTCCATTAGATTATGGGCTTTTTGCACATCATTTAGCTCAAATACCGTATCTATAACCGGTCTTATATCACCGCTTTCTATCATGGGCATAATATATTCGATGAGTTCGTCCCTTATTTTCTTTTTGAATGCTAAAGGCTTGTTCCGCAAAGTAGTACCCTTTACACAAAGGTTATTTATCAGTAACGGAACAAAATTAACCTCGGCTTTAGCTCCGCCCATCATGGCCATGGATATCAGGCGACCTTCTTCTTTTAGCACTTTCAGGTTTTTAGACCAATAATCACCGCCTACCATATCAATCACCACATCTGCCCCGCCCAGACCTTTTACTATTTCGACAAAATCCTGTTCTTTATAGTTAATTGCGTTTTCAACGCCAAGAATCTCCAAAAAATCACATTTTTTCCTTGAACCTGCCGTTGCGATAGATTTTATCCCGAACCGATTTGCCATCTGTAGAGCAATTACACCTATACCGCTAGTACCGCCGTGAAAAAGCAGGGTTTCCCCTCTTTGCATATCTGCGTATGTAAATAAATTACTCCATGCCGTAAATAATGCCTCAGGCAAAGATGCTGCCTGTACATAGTCGGTATTTACAGGCATCGGCAGGATACAGGCTTCATTTGCTATCACATGGCTTGCATATCCCCCACCTTCAAGCAAAGCCATAACCTTATCGCCTTCTTTAAAAGCCGATACGTTTTCACCGGTTTCTATAATTATTCCTGAAACTTCAAGCCCCAATATATCGGAAGCCCCTATAGGCGGCGGATATTTGCCGTTTCTTTGCAGTATGTCAGCTCGGTTTACGCCTGCGGCACATACTTCTATAAGTACCTGACCGAGTTTCGGAGCGGGAATTTCACGACTACCTATCTTTAAAGGGACGCTATCCCCCGCTACCTCGACTGCTTTCATAACTATAACTTTATAGTATATTTGTCATTCCACGAATTTTGTTAGTAGAACAAAATTATAGTGGAATCCACAATCTAAAAAGTTAGGAAACTTTTTAGATTAGTAAATTAAAATTTACTTTATTATTTTTTTTTACAGAACCCATATATAAAAGCTCTAAAATAAAAATACTATATTTAATTAGTTCTCTGATAATGTGCGAACTAACAAGTTAATAGCATTTTGGTGCATTGGGTTTTTAATACGCAAAAAGTTACGTGAAACCTCAATACACATTCTTTGGTGCTGACTCGGCAGCATATCGCCGTTATCTTCCTCGACACCTTCAAAGAAAAATGCCACAGGTTTATTCAAAGCTTTTGCTATAGCTGCCAATCTTCCTGCGGAGATACGGTTAGTACCTTTTTCATACTTTTGCAATTGTTGGTGTGTTACACCTATTTTATCAGCTAACTGCTGACGGGATAACCCCATTGAAATCCGCAGTTCATGTATTTTCATACCGATATACGTATCAATCTTCTCTGTAAACTCATTTTTTCTTGCCATTTTTAATCTCCCGTATGTAATCCTTTTTAGCATTATTTGCTATCGTTTATATGTGCAACTTATGTGCCATTTTTTCGTTTGCACCCGTAGATAGCAATAAACTCAAGGTTTATCAAGCAAAATAATTGTAATATTATTAGTTTTTTTAAAATATATTAATATAATAAACTTCTCAAATAACACCTTTGATACACTAATATAACACACTCGGTTGCAAATTGAAACATTTTTGCAACACCGAAGGAGATTTTTTATGACTATTTTTGATAGGATAAACCGAAAATTAAACGAACAATTGTCGATTTTCAAACTAAAAGTAGAAGATGAGTCCCACAAGCACCAAGGACATGCAGGATATATCGAAGGTGGGGAAACTCATTTTAAGATAGAAGTAGTAACTGATGATTTCATCGGAAAAAGCAAGGTGGCAAGGCATAAAACGATATATAAAATACTCGGGCAGGAAATTGAGGATAGGATACACGCACTTTCCGTTACGGCACTGACAAAAGATGAATATAATAACAAAACAAAAAATTGATTTTGTAAAATATCCTTAATAAAAGCCCACTATCGTACTATTGGTTCTGAAATAACTTTAAAATTTCAGGTAATCATACTTGCATAATTTCAATTTGATAAAATACATATGAGGAGACAAAATATGGCTTTAAATGTTACCGAAGGATTAGGACAAAAAGAAGAAGTAATAGAACAAAAGGCTAGAGAGTCTAAAGAGCAAAGCGAACAACAACCTGAAAGAACCGGCATCGCCGGACGCATAGTTGCCGAAAGAGCTGCCAAAGAAAACCGCTCGAAGGCAGAACAGGTTAATGAATCTAAAGCGGCTTCAATAGCAGCCGGTGCAGGTCGTCTATAATTACTATGAAAGAACAAATAATTTCAAAGGGAGGCATCAGCCTCCCTTTTTTATACACCGATAAATAGTTGACAAAAACAGTCATATATAGTATTAAAAACTTCGGATAACACATTAAAATTCAAAAGGAGTATAATTTATGTCAGATAATGATTTAAGACAAAGAAAAGACCCTAGTTCAGGTGTGGACTTCCGTCACGGAAGCAGCATACGCTCAAATTCGGTAACCGGTTCAAATTCAGAGAACATTTCCAACTCGCTAACTGTAGCGGCTATTTTATCAGGCGCTACTACAGCGGACTATAGAAGCAGCATTGAAGATGAACGTGAAAACGCTTCTCAGGAATTATCCCTTTAAGGATAAACCTGCAATATATGTAAGATGTTTTGCCGAAGAGAGGATTTAAGTCCTCTCTTTTTTTATGTAAAGATATTATACTATAAAAGCTGTGGAAAAAAACTAAATATAGTTGTTATTCGTAGATATATATACTACATTTAATTACTTGCACCAGGTAGGAGCTAAAATTTATTTTAACTTTTTATAGCTAAATATTTAAGCTTACTACCTATGGCAGAAGATGTAGCAGCAAAACAGGTGTCTTCCCTTCCCTTTGGAATGGATAAGATAATGCGGCATACCGATATTATGTTTGCATTGGGCATAATAGGTATTCTGGTTGTCCTGCTTGTTCCCGTCCCCACATTCATGTTAGACCTTTTGTTGGGAGTATCCATAACTTTCGGGGTTATGATACTAATGACGGTGTTATTTATTGATAAGGCACTGGATTTTAGTTCCTTCCCTACTATTTTGCTTGTTGCGGCAATGTTCCGCCTGTCACTCAATATAGCATCTACCCGCCTTATATTGGCAAACGGTCACGAAGGACCGTCTTCCGCCGGTCATGTGATTGAGGCATTCGGCGGCTTTGTAATGGCAGGTTCGGTAGTTATAGGGGCTATAGTATTCGGTATCCTTACCATCATTAACTTTATAGTTATAACCAAAGGTTCGGGGCGTATTGCGGAAGTTGCGGCACGTTTTTCTTTAGATGCCATGCCCGGAAAGCAAATGGCTATTGATGCGGATTTGTCGGCAGGTCTGATAAATGAAGACGAGGCAAAAAGACGACGCAAGGAGCTGGAGGACGAAAGCACATTCTTCGGAGCAATGGACGGTGCGAGTAAATTCGTGCGTGGTGATGCCATTGCCGGATTGCTTATAACTTTTATTAACCTGATAGGCGGTATGATAATCGGGATAGTACAGCGTGACCTTAGTTTTTCGCAGGCTATCGAATCATATACCATACTTACTATCGGCGACGGTCTGGTATCGCAGATACCTGCTTTAATAGTTTCCACTTCGGCAGGTTTGCTTGTTTCAAAATCAGGAGTAAGGGGTTCAACCGATAAAGCAATATTCAAGCAGCTGGGAACTCACCCGCAGGCACTTGGGCTTGTCAGCTTCATTATGGCATTGATGGCTTTTATGCCTGCCATACCTGCCGTACCCTTCCTGTTTATCTCGGCTTCGGTTGGTGCTATCGCATGGAACGTATATGCGAAAGGCAAACAAAAAGAGGAAGTAAAAAAAGAAGAGTCCAAGCAGGAAAAAGCAAAAGAACAGCAAAAAGCCGTTGAAGAAGAGCCTATTTCCAACGTCCTGCAACTGGAGAACATAAAACTTGAGCTTGGTTACGGTTTGTTGCCTCTTATTAATTATGAAAAGGGTAATAAACTGCCCGACCAGATAAAGGCTCTAAGGAAGCAGATGGCAAAGGATATGGGCTTTGTTATGCCGTCTGTCAGGATTCAGGATAATATGCAACTGCAAAACCACGAATATGTTATCAGGATAAAGGATATTGAATGCGGAAGGGGAATGGTTCGCCCAGACATGCTGCTTGTAATGGATCCAAGGGGACAGAAAATAAATATTCCGGGCGAAGAGACCAAAGAACCTACTTTCGGGCTTCCGGCAAAATGGGTTGGCGAGTCTTCACGTGAGGACGCATTATTTAGGAACTATACCGTTGTTGACCCTCCTACGGTGATTACCACTCACCTTACCGAAATAGCGAAAGACAATATCAACGAATTATTATCTTACAGCGAAACGCAGAAATTACTTGATGGCTTGGGCGAAGAGCATAAGAAACTAGTCGATGAGACGGTTCCTGAAAAAATGTCGGTCGGAGGTGTTCAGCGTGTATTACAAAACCTGCTTTCCGAGAGGGTGTCTATCCGTGACCTGCCTACCATATTAGAGGCAATATCGGAAGTTTCTGCATCTACCAAGAGCGTTACCCTGATTACCGAATATGTAAGGGGGCGTTTATCACGTCAGATAAGCTTTGACAACGTCAATGACGATAATGTGATTGAGCTTCTGGCACTATCCTCACTTTGGGAAAAAATGTTCACCGAAGGGCTGGGTGAAGGTGAAGACAGACAGCTTTCTATTCCTCCTTCAAAATTACAGGAATTCATCACTAACGTGAAGCGTGCCTTCAATCAGCATGAAATGCGTGGCGAAAGCCCCGTTTTATTGGTAAATCCGTCAATCAGACCCTATGTCCGCTCGGTAGTTGAACGTTTCCGCCCTTCTACGGTGGTATTATCACAAAATGAAATTCACCCTAAGGTAAAGATTAAAACTCTGGGACAGATATAGCAAAGGAAAATAAAATGCTAAATTCAAGAATAGAAATCGATTCAAGACGCATAGACTATATAAGGAAGGTTTTTGCACAAACCGATGAGGCACTTTCAAATGTAGGCTGTAACCTGCCCGACAATGAAAAGCGTATGCAAATAGGTGCTGACGAAGGCAAGACCCTATTCACTCTGGCAAGAATGATAAATGCACAAAAAATTGTTGAGATAGGCGTTTTGAACGGATATTCCAGCATCTGGCTGGCAAGGGCATTGCCTGAAGGAGGCAAGCTTTATGCACTGGAAAAAAGCAAGGAGCGAGCCGGTATATGCACCGGGAACTTTGAAAAATGCAACGTTGCAGATAAAATCACCGTAATTGATGGCGAGGCTTTATCAAACCTTGATAAAATATCTTCTCACGGACAGTTCGATATGGTATTTATTGATGCAGATAAAGCAAATTACTGTAATTACCTTGACTGGGCGGAACACAACGTAAGAAAAGGCGGCTTGATAATTGGCGATAATACTTTCCTGTTCGGCTCGGTATATGGCGACAACGTTCGCAATCAGCCTGAGGAAACCATAAAAATAATGCAAGAATTTAATAGCCGCCTTGCAAATATTGAAAAATACAGTTCGATTATGATACCAACAACTGAAGGAATGACTGTTGCAGTTAAGGAATTTTAAAAATCATGAGAATATCTAAAAGCATATTTAAACTATGCCTAATAGCAATATTAGCTAATGGCATTTATAACAACGCGTACGGCAACGAAGTCACTAACACGCCTTATTTACATTCAAGCAGCGATTTAGGCAATGATAACATAGAACTAAGTACCGGATACTTATTATATGACTTCTACAATAAAAACCAAAACTCCAATGAAATTGAAAATCTCACTTTATATAAAAATCCCAACACTTCCTCTGAAAAGATTGGAGTAATAAGTGCAGAAAATTTTATATATATTTATAACGAAAAGTCTGAAAAGAAACCTCTAAATTCCATATTAATTGATTATGATACAGCTGTTTTACCGGTAAATGAAAAAGACGGTTGGCTTGAAACTCAGTATGGCTGGGTAAAACCAAACACTTTATATAGCTATGTGTCATGGAAAAGCTATTTTGACGACCCTCATAGTAATATGATACAATCATATTATAATTTACCTTTATATAGCAATAGTACCAATAACGAAGCTACGGGATATTATACGGGCAGTTATGATCTATATATCAAAGAAATTGATAAGAACAATAACCGTATGTTAGTACTTGTTGACCAAAATGAAAGCTTTTCAAAGCTATGTAATGGCGATATCAAAATAAACGACATTCCTGAAGGAAATATTGGCTGGATAGACTACATAAACGAAAAAGGACAAGCTCAGGTATTTATCCCATATCCTAAAGGCTGCTAAAAACAATATTTCTTGCCGTTTTGATATTTTTTATCTATATAAGTATGCTTCTTATTAATTTAGTTTAAAATAAAAACATGCCGCACATAATAATTGAATATTCCGATAACTTAAAAAAAGATATCAAGGATTCGGGTATAACCGAAAAATTGCATAAGGCGGTCACAGAATCAGGCTTGTTTTCCCCTGATGCGGTAAAGGCTCGTGCTATAGGCTATAGCGACTATGTATTACCCGAAAGTGCTAAAAGCTTTATCCATATAACGGTTTCAATACTGGAAGGCAAAAGTACGGGTCAGAAAGCTTCGCTTAGCAACAGCGTATTTGATACCGCTCGTAAAGCTATCGCTTCATGTGACAAGTTGTCCGTGGATATCCATGAAATGGAAACCGAAAGCTATAGAAAGTAACGCTTATTGTAAAGGAATTCCCCATTTATCACTAAGGTAAGTTTCTACGGTATTCCTTTCTTGATTATTAAGTTTATTATCATATAGAACTATCTCACCGATATCTCCGTAATAAATTTCAGTAAATACCGAGCCGACTTTCCAGCCTCCTATACCTCCCGGTCCCCATTGAGTTAATTTATTCTTAGTAGCAGGATTTGTACCGCCGCCTTTATAAGAACTGTTTCTATAGTATGAAATTCTATTGGCATCATATGATACTACGGAAATATTATGTATACCGACTCGGTACTGATGACCGAACACATACCTTGTTTTGTCTTTTCCTCTATATAGCATTAATCTGGAAGGACTAGCATCAAACGTTAGCCATACAGAGTCCTCCTCAACATCGCCGTTAGATCCTATAAGCGTCATATATTTACTAGAATCAACACCTGAATATTGATACTTGTTTTCCTTATGCATCACAAAAAGTGAGAAACCTGCGGTATAACTTTTATATGGATAATATAAGAGATTCTGGTTAAACCTTACAGTCGGATAACCGTTTTTTCCTTGCGACTTGCTTGTATATAAAGGTCTAAGCGACGTATTACTTTGTTTAGCATGATAATTGTTACCTGATTTATCTTTCCAGCAAGCAATCCTGTCACCTCCGGGATTTGCTTTACCCGTACAATTAGTATTTTTGAAAACCGTATTACCGTCTTGTGCGTCAAACCACATCACCATATCCGAAATAGTAACTTTGTCGTAGTCAATATTTGGAACGCATGCATTTCTCTCGTTCACCCATTGACCTGATTTATCACAATTCATAAGAGGAGATCCGTTATATCCTTCGTTACAAACACCTGTAATATTATTTGTACTAACCGGTGTCTTAGGATATCTGGCATTATTTATAACGGCAACCTGACAATGAGTCTCAGGTACGTAATCAGGTGTGCAGGCTCCAATCTGATTTACCCAGTTACCGTCGGAATCACAATCCATCGTCGGAAAACCTGAGTATCCTTTATCGCATTTTCCGTTAACACCGGTTTTTCCACTAAAGGTCTTATCGTACGTTGCGTTATTAATAGTTTTTGTCGGACAAAATTTTCTGCAAGAAAGCCTTTCATTTACCCATATTCCTTCAATTGAGCAATCCGCAACCGGACTACCTTCATAGCCGTTAGCGGTATCACATTGCCCCTTAATATCATCTTCACCGGCAAATGTCTGAGGGTAAGTAGCATCATCACCCGTAGAGGCGGTACTGTTAACTGCCTTTCCTGCATTACATACTATTCTTTCACACGGCACGATAACATCACCCCATGTTTCATCAGCATTACATCTTCTCTGAGCCGTTCCTATAACATGATAACCTTCATTACACCTATCTGAATGTGCTATACTGTTTTTTGGGGTTGCAGGCCAGTAAGCATTTCCAACCAGATCATTTGTAGCATTACATATACCGCTTGTGCAATTATTACTAGCTGTCTCCCATACACCGTTATCATTACAATATTCTGTTATCGTACCGTTAGAGCCGTTATCGCAGTAGGCTCCTTCTTTTACCCTGTATGAACCTACGGATTCACCGCCGTCACATGTAATTGGGGAGCAGGTATCTATTAATGTAGTCCAATAATCAGTATCCGGAGCTTGTGCGTCCATACAGATCAATGTGTGCTTTCCGACCTTGCCTCTAGGACAGCCTATATCTTTAGTATCACCGGCAGTACATGACCCGCTATAATCCGGAGTACATGTCGAACCTACCGAAGTTACTTCCCAACCACCTGAAATAGTACAAACTTCTTTTACCGTTCCTATATAATCAGATCCGCAACTTAATCCCGAATTGCCCGATACACCTATATCTTTAAAATCACATTTTGTAGGTGAGCATGAATCGTCAGTGTTAACCCACTTGTTGTCCGTACAGGTTTGAAGTAAATACCCCTCCTGACCGAGACCACACGCCTGTGTTTTTCTAACTTCACCGTTATTTTGGCACGGACTACTCTCCTTTACCGAGCAATCGTTGTTTTCTATCTCCCACACACCGCTTTCATTACACCTTTGAAGAATTCCTGAGCCTACCATATTATTTATACAGCCTAAACGTCTTGTATCTCCGAATAAACCGCCATCACTACATTTTACTTCTTCACATTTGCTATCCATAACTTCCCAGCTACCGACATTATCTTCGTTTACACGGCAAGTTTCTATTATCGAGCCTTCATATCCGTCAGGACATGTTTGTGAAGGATCGCTTTTCTGCCTTGTAAGTCCAAGTGCGTTACAACTACCCGTTACAGGTTCCATATCTATATTCTTACTACCTCTTATAATAAAAATTAAACGGCATGAAGCCGTTTTCATAGAAACATTATATTTTCCGTCGGAATTAATACAATCCGTGCCATTGCCATCAGCTAGCACTATTCCTTTGCTAGGGTTTCCGTCATCGAGCTTTTCATCTATGGACTTTGCATCCTCAGCGGTTATTATGGCTAGCGTATTATTACTATCTAAATGATTATAACCTGCAAGCTCAATTGCTATTGCCTGTTCGGAAATATTGCCCGAAGTAATCGTGCCGGCAAGCCTTACTTTATATCCTCCACCTTCAATATTTGCGGAAGGGACACCTTTGCCCGGTGTATAAGTCGAGCTACCGTCATATCTCCCCTGAAGAAGCCCCGCAATTGCCAAATGATGCCAAAAACCGATTGCCTCAGCTTCGGTATCAATAACACCGTTACCGTTGCCGGGATTTGCATTCGGCAATGAGCTAACATCGGCTATATCTCCCGGAAGGGCGTTATATTCTTTCTCAAATTTTTCGACGGCTGTAGAAAATTTAGATATTTGGGAAAGTACATTGTTATTTTTTGTTTTATTCAGAACCGCAGAACCACCCAAAGCCATTACTACTATTGCAGAAACCGACGCTAAAACCACAGACATCTCAGTGAAACTAAAACCTCTGCTTGAACCGAATAATTTTAATCTAGATATCATACACTAACCTTTTTTAATATGATCAGGTATTTCAGAACAAAACGTTCCAAACATACACAATTGTATCACATTTAAAACAAAATGTATAATAAAAAGTAAGGTTTAAGCAAATGTAGTTTCTTTAGTTTTTTCAATGTAAGAAACCTGTTTTTCAAAGCCGAACAGATAAAGCAGCATTTCCAGTGACTTGCCTCTTTCGGTCTGCAATTTAGGGTCTGTTTCCATTATATATGCGGCATCTTTATTGGCATCTCGTAGTAAATCCATATGGGTGTAGAGGTCTGCAACCTTGAACTCCGGCAGTCCTGACTGCTTAGTACCCAGAACATCACCTCCGCCTCTTATTTTCAGGTCTTCTTCGGATAAATAGAAACCGTCATTACTTTCCCGCATTATTTTTAAGCGTTTGACCGATATCTCCCCCAGATCGTGATATAGTAAAACACAGCCGGATTGTTTATCATTCCTGCCCACCCTTCCTCTTAGCTGGTGCAATTGTGACAGACCGAACCTTTCGGCATGTTCAATGATTATTACGGTAGCATCGGGTACGTCCACCCCTACTTCTACTACGGTGGTTGCTACCAATATGTCTATATCACCCTCTTTAAAGTCCGTCATGGTTTTTTCACGCTCTTGTGCGTCCATACGTCCATGTACCATGCCTACCATACCTTTAAATATCTTGCTTAGTGCTTTAAACCGCTCTTCTACATTAGCCAGCCCCGTCATTTCCGATTCTTCTATAAGGGGGCATATCCAATATATTTTTTCACCTCTGTCTATTACACTCCAAAGCCTCTCAACTATATTATCTATTTTTGCAGCCGGAACTATGCGTGTATCTATCATTTTCCGCCCTTTAGGTTTGTCTGTAAGCCTTGAACACTCCATATCGCCATATAATGTCATGGTAAGAGTTCTTGGAATAGGAGTTGCGGTCATTAACAACACGTCAACGTTTTGTCCCTTTGCGGCTAATGACATACGCTGTGCTACACCGAATCTGTGCTGTTCATCAATAATAATAAGCCCTAAATCTTTAAATCCCACCGCATCTTGGAATAATGCATGCGTACCGATAATTATATCTATCTTTCCGCCTTTTAGGTCGTTAATTATTTCCTCACGCTTCTTCCCTTTTGTTTTACCGATTAGCAGACGGACATTACAGTTAATACCCTCGGTAACCTGTGTTATCCAATTCATATGCTGCAATGCCAGTATTTCGGTAGGAGCCATAACAGCCACCTGCTTTCCTGCCTCTACTGCATTTAACGCCGCCATTAATGCCAAAACAGTTTTTCCGCTACCCACATCGCCTTGTAATAGCCTCATCATACGGCTGTCTGACTCCTGATCGTCATTTATCTCTTTGATTACCTGAAACTGCCCTGCCGTCAGTTCAAAAGGCAGGCTATCGGATAATTGTTTTCTTAAACTACCGTCCCCCCGCATTGAAACGCCACCGGTTTTATTTACATATTTCCTAACGATAGCCAGTGCCAGTTGGTTTGCAAGCAGTTCGTCATATGCCAGCCTGCACATTATTTTTGAATCAGGAAGTATATCTTCAGGTTCGATAGGTTTATGCATGTTAATTATACAATTTGCCCAGCTATCCCATTTATTGTGCTGTAAGTAGTCGGTGCTTATCCATTCGGGCAACGGGCTTACTCTTTTTAAGGCATCATTCATAGCCTTCATCAGCGTTTTTCTGCCTATGCCGGAAGATAGAGGGTAGACAGGCTCAACAATCCTGATTTTATCTATATCGCTTACAGGGGCTATATATTCGGGGTGAGCCATCTGTATTTCACCTGCGAATTTATCAATTTTACCGCTTATAACCCTTGCCTGCCCTACAGGCAGGAGTTTTTTAAGATAGTTTGAATATGCGTTAAAGAATACCAAAGTTACAAAACCGGTTTCATTATAGCAACGTACTTTATAAGGAGAGTTTTTATCATATGCTCTTGCCGGAGGGATATGAGCATCAACTTTTATTACTACCGTTACCACATCTCCTTCTTTCATGTCCCGAACCGAAGGCATATATCTCCTGTCTACGGCACTTTTGGGGTAGTGGTACAATATGTCGATTACCTTATCGCCGATGATACGCTTGAAGACGCTCCTTGTTTTACTACCGATACCGGCTAGATTGGAAACATCTGCAAATAACGGGAACAATATGTTCGGTCGCATAAACAAATGCCTTATTTAAAAGGTTAAACACTATAGCGACCTTATATTACATTAATATTGTTATTGTACAAATGTAATGTTATTTGCAGCGGAATTAGGGAAATGTAAGTCACGGTTAACAAACACTTTTATTCTGGTTCCCTGCTGAACTATTACGGTAGGTTTGTCATTTAACAATCCCTCGGCTATACTATCGGCAATATCGCTAATATCACTAACAGACGAAAGTACCGCAGCATCTGTCGTTGTTCCCGTATTAGAAGTAGTGGTACTTCCATCGGTGTTTGTAGTTGAAGTTGAGGTCTGTTGTTGCGATTCGTTAATATCATCAACTAACAGTGAAGTTCCTATTGATAAAGTACTCAATAATAGAGCATTAGTGATTATATCAAAATATTTGTAGTCAACAAACCCCGGAATACCTGCCCTTCCCATTTTATCGGTTCCGGGTGAATCTATCATTATATCAATACCGTCCGGTCTTATAACCCTTGTCCACTCAATTACAACCCTTCCGGCTCCCTCATCGGGAACGGTATAATTACCTATAAGCCTTGATCCTTTAGGAATTAATATATTTCTACCCGATTCGGCGTAAGTATCTCTACTTATTATCGCTCTTATAACGCCGTCAAGATCAGTGTTAATAGCCGTTTCTAAAACAGCATCAATCATTTTTCCCTGAGCTATCATATTATCGGTATTGCCGATCAGTGCTGCCTTGCTTTTATCGGCAGAAGTTAGCTGCATTTCAAAATCACCGTTTAACAGTTCATCCAGTTCTTTTTGCCGTGTACTTGCGTTTCCCGCTCCGCCTCCTCCGCCTCCTACCATCAACATCGGCTGGCGTCTTTTAGCTGATTCTTTTGCAGCAATCTCTTCAGGAGTAGGACCTCCTACGTTGACCTGCACAGGTGTCCTTGCAACTCTTGAAGTAATTGATGTAGTAGCCGGAGCTACAACAGGTACGGCAGGGACTGATGCCTTTACTTCCATGGTAGGAGGCAATATACCGCCGACACCTGTCGGTCGTTCTGTTTGTACGGTAATTTCCTTCCACCCTTCAGGATCAAACTCTTGATCATTAGTCTGATTCTGATTGAAGGTAGGCCACTGTTCGAAAATATTTTTATCACTATCTTCGTCACTAAAACCATCACCTTTAGGCATGTTCATTTTGCTATCATCTACCAGAGATATTTCATCTTCAAAATTGGGGAGTTCAGGTGCTTGTGCAACACCTACGTTCAACTGAATGCCATCGGAATCCTGCGTTGGTCTGACTGCATTTTTAACAGGCTGTGACTTTATGTCTTCCTGTATTTTTTTCGCTTTTATCTCTTCATCGGTTTGTTTAAATACAAGATTATATACAAGATATAAACTACCTATTAATACGACACCAAGTAATAATATGTTCTTGCCGGGAGTTGATGCTAGTGCAGAAGCCTCTTCCTGAACTTCAATATCATCATCTAGGTTATCAACATTTACCGTATTGATTTGCTCTTCATAATCACCCTTGCCGATATTAGAATCATAATCATCATCGTCAGGTATATTATTATTGTTGTTACCTACTAACACTTATCACCCCTCATTATAAATATAAACAACATCGTCATTCATCCTTAACGCCAATCTATCTATTAGCTGCTTTACTACTATATAATCTCCCTCTCTGAAATAGGTGGCTCTTTCTTCTTTTCCGTCACTTGAAACCGTAAACAACTTAGGAACTACGGCATTATTGTTACGGAACTGTAAATATGTACTTTGACCGTTATCAAATACCTTGACCGGAGCAAAATCCTCAGGACCCGTCAAGGTGTAATTAAAATTATATTCTTCTTTTTTTACAACCGGCTGATACACCTCGACTGTTTCCGGCGTATATTTACCGATATCCATGTTCATATCAACAATTTGAGCCTTTGGTTTATCAAGGTCTTCCAGCGGATAGAAAAATCGTACCACATACACAAGGTCTTCATCTAAGTTATCATCCGGATATTTAGACTGTAACTCAAACTGATAGGTTCTCTTATTTGTTATTACGGTCATGTTGGTCTGTGCATCACCCTCTATAGCCTTTATGAACAGACGGCGGTCAACCGGAGTTATTTTCCATGAATAGTTGTTACCTATTGAGATAGTTTCTATTTCTTCATTCTTAGCGAACTCTATATTAGACTGATATCCGTACTGCACAGTAACATGAAAAACTTCGTTCTCATTATAGACAAAGGTTTTTATCCTACTATCCGTGGTGATAGGCGTTTTGCCATATGCTACCGAATTACCGTAAAAAACAGTACATACTATGATTAAAAATTTATATATATTATTTTTCATTCTTTTTTTACCTTCACACTAAGTTATATATAATTTATAAAATCATCTCTTAATTATTGACCGACCGCAGGTTCACTCGGAACAGTACTCAAAACATCCTCGGTCTCATAATAAGTATCAGGGTTTACGGCATATCTTGTTACCTGAAATCCTAACGGATTGATACTTAGTTCCGCTAATGTATTTTCAAGATCCTCAAATTGAAAATCTATTATTGCACTATATCTTCTCGTTAAGGTCTTGCCCCTTGATACTGTGGTTGTTGCCTTAAAATTAACAAGATAAGTCATAACCACGTTTTTATCTTTACCTTTTTGGAGATTCAAATTCGACCTGTCATTGATTGATAATACTTCAATATCCCTTCTTGAGCCACGCGACCTTATCGATGATTGTATATCGTCTATCTCTCCGGATCTCAATTTTTCCCTAAAAGAGGTATAAGACGCTTGGTTCGATAAAAGCCTTACCTTTTTATAGTAATCATCTTTATATGTGGATGGGTTATAACCTTCTCTTGCCTGCACATATTGGAACAGGAAGTAACGCTTCAGAGCCTCTTCCTGACTGATTCTTTCACGCAGGAAAGGTCTTATAACGTTAGTTATGCCGGTTTTTTCCTCAATCTCAATAACAAAAGGTTCTATTTTCTTGCTTGAGGTAACCTCAATGATACCGAGGGTAGATATAATAATCCCTACAGTTGATATCAATATTAAAATGACCAGAAAGTTTCTTTGCACGACAACAGTTTGATACCTGTCCTCATACCAGTTTTTACTCGCTGCAATTGATTCGTCTTTTTTATTTTTTTTAAAAAACATTAAGATTTACCTTTCTTAATATAAATGTGAGTTGTTAAAACACCCTTATGTTACAATATTTATTTCGCTCTAGCAATAAAAACAGATTTACCTTTTTAAAGCGGGCTTTAAATCTTTATGCTAAGAAAATATATAATACCCACAATACACACAATAAACAAACTTTATTAACATATTATTAAATTATACAAGTTTTCGCTTCAATATCAGTATATTTTTTATATTTCTCATGAAAAGGCAGTTGATAGTGCCACCACTCGTTAGGATTATGCTTCCAGCCTGAGGCGATCATTATCCCCATTAACATATATCTGTTTTTTTGTGCTTCAATGCTAACTTCCTGATTTCCATGATGTGACAGCGGAGTAAATGCGTCAAATTCGGTTCCCATATCAAGCTCTTTTAAATTAGCATCGACAAGCGTCATATCAACCGCAATGCCTCTACAATGCGGGGTAACACCGTTTTGTGGATCGGAAACAAATTCAGGGTCAGGGAATTTATTCCATAATGCCCATTGGGCTTCAAGCGGTCTAAATGCATCGAATATTTTTATTTTATAGCCTATTTTATTTGCAAATTCGGAGGCTTTTTTCAAAGCTGCCGCCGCATCTGTGTGCAAAAAACAGTAACCGTTCTTATATATGGATTTTCCGGTAACGTTCCTGTCGGTAGCATATACTATGTCCGTTTGAACATTATATTCTTCAGGTTTTATTTCTATCAGTTCCATTATTTTATCTCGTTTATTTTAGCCGCAATAATAAAGTCATTTTCATGCAGACCGCCTATGGAGTGGCTTTGCAAGGTTATGTTGCAATATCCCCAGCCCATTTTAATATCGGGGTGATGGTTTTGTTCTTCTGCTATTTTTCCGACTTTATTGACAAATTCCAATGCCTGTTCAAAATTCCTGAATTTGATATCTTTTACAATTAAATTAAACTCGGCATTAGTCTGCCAGCCGTCGATTTCACTCAAAAGATTCTTTACTTCATTTTGAGATAACGGCTTAACTCCCCCTTTGCAAGGAACACATTTTTTGGTTGAAAACCCCATGGAAAATACTCTGATTGAAATTAATGATACGTTACTATATAAAAACTATACGATTTTCCAATTTTTATTTTTTGTTCTTTATACAATATGAAAATTCTATCTGTAGACACTACTTGCGGCGACTGTTCCGTTTCACTGTTAAAAGACGGTAATATTGCCTGTGAAATTACTCAGACCGAGTCCGGCAAGCAGGCGGAGCAAATGATATCGCTAATACAGACCGTCCTAAAAAACGGCGGTACTAATTATAAAGAGCTTGACGCAATAGCGGTAAACATAGGTCCCGGTAGCTTTACGGGGGTAAGGATAGGGTTATCGGGTGTAAAGGGTATTAACCTTGTAACCGGAACTCCTATAGTACCCGTCACAAGTTTTGAATCGGTTGCCATGCAGCTTGACCTGAAAAATAATAAAAAGGATATACTTGTTGCACTCGATGCCAAAAGGAAGCAGCTATATGTTCAGCTTTTCAGAGCAAATCTAGAACCGCTGACACCACCTGAATTAATTAGCTACGACCAAATAACCAAGTTCAATAAAAATAATGAAATCATATTAACCGGTAACGGCAGTATGCTTGTAGCGGATATCCTGTCGGCAAATAACTGCAATTATGAAGTAATTAACAAGAATGCCGCATCTGAATCGGTATCTATAGCATATGCCGCATATAAGAAATTTAAGGCTAATGATTATCCGAAAATTATCTCTCCGCTTTATATAAGGAAACCTGACGCAAAAAAACAGACACCTTAATGTTAGTCTTTTTCTTCAACGGTACTTTTTATAAGGGTGATTAGATATTCTATATTTTCTATACCGCCTTCTTCCTCATCGAACATAAGCATATTTGTTATGATTCTTTTTGAATCTCTTTCAAAAAGTTTTACGCCTGTTCCGGAAAGCTCATCGCTAAGGTTATTAATAACACAAAGTAATGTTTCGGTAGCATCGAAGAGGTTATCGGGCAGCTCTGCCCTTTTATAAAGCTCACTAAAACTATTTGATGCGTCACTATCAAGTATTCTCCTTATATTAAGGGTGGGTACTTTTAATTTTCTGGCAACACACATTTCAAAAAGCTTTCTGTTCCCCATACAAAGAGCGTAAATCGGAGCTATATTTTCCTGCACTCCTCTTTCTTTGATAATTTTGATAAACAGGCAATATTCCTTATCGACATCTTTTTGACATTTTTTATCATCAAGTGTCTGTTTATCATCTTCTCGGACGATTTTTTCCCGAACCGTATTTAAGATACTTGCAGGCACTCTTTCTCTATGCTTTACCGAGATAAGTACAGCTTTTACCTCAGGGAATTTCTCAACTATCTCTTTATATCCGTCGTCTGAAACGGCAGCTCCTTTGTTATTTAATAAAGTAACTACAACGTCTTCATGTCCTTTATGTATAAGTGCGTCCGAAACGCCCTCTGAAACCGTTTCACGTTTTGATATGGTTTTTTGTTTTTCAATGTCATCGGTTCTTTCTATTATATATACCAGATTTTCATCAGTCAGGACTTTTGAAAATTCCAATATAGGTATTGCGACAATATCAATATCCTGAGCCAACTGCATGACAAGGTCGTTTGAAGCATTTAATGCGTTCTTTATGGACTCGGATATTCCGCATTTTACAAGAGTATCGGACTCTCTTACAAGTGACCTTAGGATTCTTTCAGAAGCTTCTTTTTGCTGAACGGACAAACTTTCGGAAGTGTAATATTTACCTATTTTTTTTATTACTTCCATTTTTGTTTCTAAAGGACTCTTTAAGAGAACTTCAATATCTACATCAGATACTATATTTTTTTCCGCACTCATAACAAACTTTTATTCCTCAGGCTTTAATTACTTATTTACCCCAATATTGATTAATGACACGAGATATTCAAGATTTTCGGTAACATCCATTTCTTCTGCGAGCATTATCATATTATTTATTACTCTTTTAGCTTCCGATTCAGTCAGGCTTGATATTTCGGTATCAATATCTTCACTGAAACCCCTTAATACCAAAAATAACACCCTGCTTGCACTATGAAGCTTATCCGGCAGGTTTGCCCTTTGATATATGATATCGAATTTTTCACCGTTTTCGTCATTATTAAGTAGCTTTGAAATATTTACAACCGGTATGCAAATATTTCTTGCCACACATAACTTAAACAGCTTAAAACTCCCTTTGCATAAAGCATAAATCGGTATTATATCATCGTTAATACCTTTTTCCCTTGCCCGCTTGATAAAGCTGCTATATTCCATGTCGTCACTATGCTCTGCGACCTCGTTCATATTTTCCGGCGACATTTTTTTTGCAGCATCACGTACTATATATAGAGGTACTTTAGGACGCTGCATGACCTCTTCCATAATTGATTTTTTATGGGCAAAGATTTTTATGATATCCTCATACCCCTTGTCGGGTACACGTGAACTTTTATTACGCAGCAACGTTACTATAACCGCCTCATGTTTTTTATCTATCAGGGCATTTGATACTACATTTGAAACGTTTACCCTTTTAGAAATGCTTTTTTCTTTTTCAATGTCATTTGTTTTTTGTATTATATAGATAAGGTTTTCATCTGTAAGAACCGGCGAAAATTCCAATACCGTTATGGATACGACTGTAACGTCTTCCGCCAGATGCATTACTATTTTATGCGGAATGTCATTAGAGTTCTTGATGGACTCGGACATAGCCTGCCTAACCTGCTCATCAGGCTCACTCTCGGCGATGGTAGATATTATTTTCTCAGCGGCTTTTTTTTGTTCATCTGAAAAACTGCCTGCGGTATAATACTTACCTATTTTCTTTATTATATCCAACTTGATATCTTTCGGACTTTTTAGCAGTGCATCAATATCAACTTCAGATAAAATTCTCTTTTTTGCTTGCATTTATCCCCTAAACCAAAAAATGAAATTTTATTTCAAATCTAAAATCATTATACATTCAAAACCTTAACAAATTACTAACGTTTTTATTACAATTTAGCTTATATACGCTTTTTTTGCTACCAAGAGTTGTACAACAGGTATTTAAATGTACATTATTGCTAAAAGTTGTTGTGCATATTTATTATCCGAACGGCATACAGATTTATGGCATTTCTAACTCAATAACCCAACTCGCTTAAGACATTATTTAACTATATTATTTTTCAGAATGTCCCGTTAATTGGTTTTTATAATTTTTGTCAACCTGAACTTGTTTCAGGTTCTCGTATAAAAAAGAACAGATGCTGAAATAAATTCAGCATGACAACTAATTTTTAGTATAAAAAACCAATTAACGGGACATTCCGAAACAAATTATAGTGGAATCCACATTTAAAAAGCATCTTTTCAGTCAAGGTTAAATTATCGTGAATCACGTTAACAATTTGGTAAGGAATGTCGGTTATAATCGGTTCTGGGATATACTTAGATTGAGTGTTTATATTATGAATTATGATAAAAATAAATTTTCAGAATGTATAAGTAATATTATAAAAAATATTCATTACAGCTCACATTACCCTTCTTTCTATGACATTATTATAAAGAACGAAACAGGTAATAAAAATGAGTCTAACAGTTTTGTATATTACCTGTTATCGGAAGTTTTCCACAAAGACAACAAGCAGATATCAAACGAATTAAAAATATTTTCCAAGACGGGTCGTATCATATTGAAGAATTATACGAAAGATGTTGCCGAAACAAAGATGTTATTTGCTAACGAAAGTGCTTTTGAAAGCGGAATAACTCTTAACATATCACTTAGAAGGGGCGAAAGTAATGCTATCAAAAAACCTTGAATTAAGTCTGCACAGAGCGTTAACACTGGCTCATAAATGTTCGCACGAATACGCAACTTTAGAACATTTATTACTGGCATTAACCGAAGATCCGGACGCATGTGCAGTGCTTAACGGTTGCGGGGGAAGCCTTCCCTCATTATGCGAGGAGTTAAAGCATTTTTTAGGCAACGACCTTGAGGCACTTGTTGTTGAGAACAACACTGATGTAAAGCCCACTGCCGGTTTCCAAAGAGTAATTCACAGGGCGGCGATACATGCACATTCGGCTAACAGCAAGATAGTGACGGGTGCGAACGTATTGGCGGAGATGTTCGGCGAGCATGAATCACATGCCGTCTTTTTTTTAAAGGGACAGGGAATTACTTATCTTGATGTAATTAACTATATATCTCACGGTGTGATTAAATTCGCTGACGAGGGTGATGATTATAACGATGACGAACAAGGCTTGTTCGATGAATTTCCGAAAAAGCTTTTTGATAAAGCACATGAGCCTAAGCCTACCGTGTCACCGTCTACCGTAAATACCGAAAAAGATAATAACAGTGCATTATCACAATATTGTATCAACCTTAACAAAAAGGCAGAAGCAGGTAAGGTAGATATTCTTATCGGCAGAGAAGAAGAGGTGCAAAGGACGATTGAAATTCTATGCAGGAGAACCAAGAACAACCCGTTATTTGTCGGTGAGCCGGGTGTAGGGAAAACCGCCCTTGTGGAAGGTCTTGCACTGAAGATATCAAAGGGACAGGTTCCGGGGATTTTGAAAAAAGCCGTTATATTCGCTCTGGATATGGGGTCACTACTTGCAGGTACAAAATACCGAGGTGATTTTGAAGAGAGGATAAAATCTGTAATTGCCGAAATAGAAAAATTACCCCATGCCATAATATTTATTGATGAAATACACACTATAGTAGGAGCCGGTTCCACAAGCGGCGGTTCTTTAGATGCAGGCAATCTTTTAAAACCGGCTTTAGCAAGGGGCGAGTTCAAATGTATCGGCTCTACCACTTATATGGAATATCACAGCCACTTTGAAAAAGATCAGGCCTTGATAAGACGCTTCCAAAGAATAGACGTTGAGGAGCCTACAAGGGATATGTGCATTTCCATACTTGAGGGTTTAAAACCTTACTATGAAGAACATCATGGCGTTTCTTATACTCAAGATGCTATTATATCTGCGGTAGACCTTTCAAGACGCTATATCAGCAATAGAAGATTGCCTGATAAGGCAATAGATATAATAGACGAAGCAGGCGCACATCAGAAGCTTGCCCCGAAAGAGAAAAGGAAAGCGGTAATAGGCGTATCCGATATTGAAAACATAGTTGCGAAAATAGCAAAAGTCCCTATCCGCAATGTAGGAATGGACGAGGGTATCAAGTTAAGGAAGCTCGAATCATGTTTAAAGAAAATAATATTCGGGCAGGATTTGGCTATTGAGTCTTTATCAACCGCTATAAAAATGTCAAGAGCAGGTCTTAGGGACAATATCAAACCGATGGGCAGTTATTTATTTTCAGGTCCGACAGGAGTCGGGAAAACCGAGCTTGCTGCACAGCTTGCACTTATAATGGATATGGAACTGGTAAGGATAGATATGTCGGAATATCTTGAACAGCATTCTATAGCAAGGTTAATAGGCGCACCTCCGGGATATGTAGGTTATGACAAAGCCGGTATATTGACCGAGGCTATAGAAAAAAACCCGTATTCGGTAATATTATTTGACGAGATAGAGAAAGCACACCCCGACATATACAACCTTTTATTACAGATGATGGATTATGGAAGGATAACCGATAATAACGGCAAGAACCTGAATTTCCGTAACAGTATAATAATAATGACCACCAATGCGGGGGCGGAGGAAGTAAACAAAGCACCTATGGGATTCGGTCGTTTTGACAGGAACGGTGAGGATTCGGACGTTATCAATAAAACATTCTCTCCCGAATTTCGGAACAGGCTTGATGCTATAATCCCGTTTACACCGCTATCTCCTAAGGTAGTTGAAAAAGTGGTAGATAAATTTATACTTAATTTACAGTTGCAACTTGCGGATAAAGCGGTAAAGATAGAGATTAATAAGAAGGTTAGAAAGCACCTTGCCGAAAACGGCTATGATTCAAAGAACGGTGCAAGACCTTTAGAAAGAATAATAAACGAACAAATTAAAAAACCGCTGGCAGATGAGATATTATTCGGAAAATTATCTAAAGGTGGCGTTGTAACGGTTAGTTTGGTTAAAGATATTCTGCAATTCAAATGCACTAAAATATCAAAGATTCAGGCATAATCTGACTTATTAAATGTAAAGTGATTAAAAATGGAAACTACATTATCAGCTAAAAGGAAGGGTGACGCACTAATAACTATCAGACAGCATAACAATAATAAAGTTGTTGAAGTTGTCGGTATGAACCCTGCTGCGGAAAAATTAACAGGCTATAAGCCCGAAGAACTTGTCGGAGGCAGAATTGCTTCACTTTTACCCGACAGGATAAATGAATCTCTCGAAGAAAATATTGAGTTTGAAGATCCTTCATATGATTTTGCATCGGTTGCAAGAAAGATACCTAATTTTCAGGTAAAAAATAAGAACGGCAAAAAAATAGAAGTTAGCATGAAGATATTTTATCTAACATCTAAAAATCCGACCGTTCAGGATTATGAGATATTATTGAGGGATATAAGGCTTATCAAGAAGATTGAGGAGTTGAAAAACGAGATAGCCTCTGAAATGAACGGACGCGGCTCTACGGATATCAGCACTTTAATGCACGCATATAATACCGCCTATAAATTTATTGCCGAAGATCCTATTGAAGTCACATTCGTAACTCTTGGAATAGATAATTTTTCAAAGCTTGCAAGTCATGATGAAATGACCGTATCTAAAGTTATAAATAAATACACGGACATTATTAAGAAAACATGCCGTAATGAGGATATTGCGGCACATATTGAAAACGGGGTAATCGGTCTGGTTTTACTTGATTGTAATACACAAAATGCCAAAGACGTTATAATAAACCGTATAATAGATAATATATCCTCTAAAACTATCGGTTTATTTGACGGAACCGAGTTTAATACAACCTTAACAGTATGCTACACTCAGCTTATAGCCGATGACAACCCTACTGATATTTTTAATGCTTGCATTGACAAAACCTTATATAATCAGCAACTTGGTGGAAATTCAATTTCCGAGTTATTTGATGACTTAGCCGAAGAAGACGGGCTTGATGAGGAAAGATATGAAGAAGGGTATATTGAGGGTGACTCAAAATACTAAGCCGCTTGCTCCTCTTCCTGCACTTCCTGCTGTTCCTGAACCGCTTTTTTACCGTGTTTTCTAGGGTCATAAGGCTCTTGTGTCGGAACGAATATCGGCGGTAATAACCTCTTAGTAAAGAAAGAATCCTTATAATATTTTATCTTTTTAGATTTTATCGGCGGGCTTGCCTCTATCAGAAGGATTTGCAGATCTCTGTCCAGACTCACAACCTCCTGCGGTAATAACAATGCCCTTTGCGTTTCCGAAACGTGCAGGGAACGTGCACCGGGGTTAAGATCAAGGAACTTAGGCTTATTCGCAGAAACCTGTTCCACCGTTTTATTACCTACCATTTTAGAAATAAGTTCTGCCGTCTCCACGTTATTTGCAGCAAATGTGATACGGTATGTAGAGTTGGAAAGAAACGAGTTCATTCCTGCATCTTCATAAATATCCTTAAGCTGCTCGGTATCTTGTACGATAAGGAAAAGCCTTAATTTATATCCACGGAAATAAGCGATACCTGCTTTGAACTGATCCATTTTTCCAAGTGTCGGAAACTCGTCCATCATAAACAAAACGCCATACTTGTCCTCTGCGGTAGGTATGGAACGGGCAAGGAATTCGGTTGCCTGCTGATAGAATACCTGTAATAACGGTTGCAGACGCTTTAAGTTATCGGGAGTCACCCCTACATACACCGTCGTAGGCTGCCTTTTAAAATCACTGATATTAAAATCGCTTGTAGCTGTTGCGGTATCAATTAACGGGTTTGCCCAAAGCTCCAGCTTGGAGTTCAATGTCGATATAACGCCCGAACGCTCTTTATCTGCCTTTTGCAGGAATGACGCTATATTCATATATGAAACGGGGTGAATGTCTTTGCCTATGGTGTCTAACACCACCGCAAGGTTATAAACCACATCGTCACTACGCAAGGTTCTGACTACCTCCCCGAACGACTGCACCTTCTCAGGTACGGCACACAAATACAGCACTATCCCCGTAAATAAACTTCTTGCCTCACTTTCCCAGAAATCCGATGTATCGGGAAGCAATATGTTAGCTATTTTCTGTACGTCATCAACCATCTGTCCGGGCTTAAGACTAATCCATTGCAAAGGGTTGTAGCAATGGCTTATGCCGTCTGAGTCGGCAGGGTTCCATAAATATACGTTCTGTTTTAATTTTTCTTTTCTCCACCCGCTTGTAAGCTCATAGTTTTCCAGTTTAATATCGTGAATAAAACATGAATCCTCCCAAAACAGCAGGTTAGGTATAACAAATCCCACACCTTTTCCCGAACCGGTAGGAGCAAACAACAAAGCATGCTGAAAGCCGCCTGCTACCAGAAAATTCCCTTTCGTATCAGTCCCCAGTAACATTCCTTTTTTAGCTCTTAATCCCGCCTTTTCAATGTCTTTGTCAGTTGCCCACTTAGCATCACCGTGTAATGACTCTTTTTTCCTGAAAGGTCGCCAGTCCATTAACGGCGCTCTGAATATTAATATAAGAGTACCCATAGAAATAACGGGGAATATAGTTGCGGCAAAAAGTTTTATTATAAAGAACTTACTTATATTACCGTTTGATAACACTATACTGTCAAGAGGTTTTAAAGTGTATTTATTATCCCACCATACTATCCAGTATTCTATGAACCGCCTCCAGAAATAACCGACATCTGAAATGATATCACCTGTAAATCTAACGCTTCTTACTTCCTCAACCAGTATTACTACTAAAAATGCAGAAACCGTCAGGCAAATAGCCAGAACCACGCAAACCACAAATGATATTGCGACGAAATTCCTGAATGCTCTTGATAATTCCGACATTATTCCTCTTCCGTTTTGCGGTGCCTGTTCTTGAAATATATTTCCGAAATATGACGCACTTTACCGCTTCTTTTTAGCTGTACCACAATATCAATTACCTGAGATATATATTGCCTTACCTCGGCAGGAGGCATACCCAGCCCTGCCTGCATAACCATTAGCTTTAACTGCTCCATTGCCATCTGCGGCGTATCTGCGTGCAGTGTTGAAATAGAACCGGGGTGTCCGGTATTGATAGCACGCAGAAAACTGAATGCTTCGGCACCACGAACCTCTCCCACGATTATCCTGTCGGGACGCAAACGCAAGCAGGCTTCAATAAGATCCTGAGTAGTTACCTGTGCACGTCCCTGCCCCCCTTTTGATGCAAGAAGGTGGACACGGTTAGGGTGCTGATCAAGAATAACCTCACGTGCGTCCTCTGCGGTTATAAGGCGTTCTTCGGCAGGTATCGCCTTTAGACAGGCATTTGTAAATGTTGTTTTACCTGTTGAAGTACCACCGCTTATTATAATGTTTTTCTTATATTGAATTGCCTTTATCATGAATTGTTTTATTTCATTTTTATCGAGCAGTTCAGATAGTTCTTTATCATGCGGATCTTCTTGTTCATCTACTGCCGTGTGTGAGAAAGCTCCCATTTTTTCATAGTCATCAAGGTTCCAGTTAAGTGTAGAGCCTTTACGAATTGACATAATCACATGTCCGGGTTCCGCTGCCGGAGGGAACACCACCTGAATACGAAATCCGTTAGGAAGGGTTGCCGATAGTAGCGGGCGTTCCTCGCTTACTTTTTGCTCCGTTGATTGTGCAATAAGCCTTGCAAGACCTTTTAAATGCTCAAAATCAAACTCCGGAAGCTCTACCATGTACATATCGCCACGCTTCTCAATCCACGCCTCTCCGGGTCTGTTGATTGATATCTCTGCGACTCCGTCCTCTTCGAACAATTCTTTTAATGGTGCCAGATAAGTTTCTAATGCAGCGTGACTTTGAACCATAATTTCTTAACTTTCTTGATTTAAGGAGTTTAACTTTACAACAAAATTTATAAAAAATCAAAACCTCAAGCTACGATTTTACTTGTTAGCGATGTTGTTTTTTTATTTATCTCGTCTACCACTAATAACACGTCATCAATATTCTGTAAACTACCGGATTTTACAGAATCCATTATTGATTTTATAACGCTTACTATATCGTTGAATCCTATATTTCCCTTTAGGAACTGCTCAACCGCCACCTCATTGGCACAGTTATATGCTATTTGCATCATGCTTCCTTCCTGCAATGCCTGTTTAGCCAGTTTTACAGCTTCAAACCTTTTATTATCAACCTCTTCAAAAGTAAGGCTCCCTATCTTTGTAAGGTCGAGCTTTTGGGTATTTATCTTAAGCCTTTGAGGCCATGCCAATGCAACACCGATAGGCGTACACATATCGGGTGCGCCAAGCTGTGCCAGTACCGAGCCGTCATGATATTCCACCATTGAATGAATAATAGACTCAGGATGTATAACGACATCTATCTGCTCTTTTTCGACCGGAAACAGATAATACGCCTCTATTACTTCCAGCCCTTTATTCATCATAGTTGCCGAATCAACCGATATCTTGCTGCCCATATCCCAGTTAGGGTGAGCTAATGCCTGCTGAGGCGTAACCGAGGTCATCTGCTCTTTGGTATAAGTCCTGAAAGGGCCGCCTGACGCTGTAAGTATTATTTTGGAAACATTTTGCGGGTTATCAAAATCGAACACCTGATAAATGGCGTTATGCTCCGAATCAACAGGAATAAGGGAGGCTTTATATTGCTTTACCGCATCAGTCATGATACCGCCTGCACATACGAGGCACTCTTTATTTGCAAGGGCTATTTTGCTCCCCTGTTTTATCGCCTCCATAGTAGGCACAAGCCCTGCCACGCCTACAATCGCCGACATAACTATATCCGCTTTTATAGAGGCGGCGTTTGCTATCTCACCAAATCCTGCCAATGCTTTTATATCACTACCTGCCAGTAGTCTTTTTAAATCCCCATACAAAGATTCATCGGCTATTACCGCATATTTCGCCCTTAGTTCCCTTGCCTGTTTTGCTAAAAGCTCTACGTTTGAATTAGCCGTCAGTGCCGTCACGGAATATTTTTTATCCGACTCGCTTATTACCCTGACCGTGTTACAACCGATTGAACCGGTAGAACCAAGTATAGTTATAGATTCAGGTGCATCATCTGATATCATTGCAAGAAACTACCGCCATTTATTAGAACCAGAAACGCAAACACTGTCGAAACGGTTACAAATCCGTCCATTCTGTCCATAACACCGCCATGACCGGGAATTATATTACCGCTATCTTTAACACCGAACTTACGCTTCACCCATGATTCGAAAAAGTCACCCGCCTGTGCCAGAACCGCCATCAAAGCACCGCCTATGAACATTACCGTAAAACTGTGTACGTTAAATACAAAATGGGCAATACCCCCTATCAGTGCTGCAGCAGCCATTCCGCCAAGAAGACCCGCCCATGTTTTGTTAGGACTTATCTTCACGCATATTTTCGCCCCCCCTATCAATTTGCCTGAAAAATACGCCGCAATATCGGTAGACCATACCAAAAGCAGCATGAAAAGCACTAGGTCCTCACCGCCTTCAACATTTCTTAGCAACAACAGGCTTGAGGCAAATACAGAAACATACATAACACCGGTTGCCGTCCATATTTTCTGCTGTTTTTCATCAAGTTTTTTGCCGCCTTCAGGTATATTATCAACTATCCCTTTCCACTCGAACGACATTATAACCGCCATCAGTACCACCAGCGTACTGAAAAAGGCCCCTCCCTTCCATAGTATCAACAAAACCAAAGGGGCAAGAATAGCAGCCGATATTATACGATGTTTCAGATTTGCAGATATTTTAGGAATTTCCATAACGCCGCTCTCTTTTGGTAAAATCATTTATAACATCTACTATATGCTGCTTTTTAAGATCAGGCCACAAAACATCTATAAAAAACAACTCCGTATATGCCAACTGCCATAAAAGGAAGTTGCTAAGACGTTTTTCTCCGCTTGTTCTTATAAGCAGGTCGGGATCAGGAATGCCCGACGTATAGAGGAAGCTTTCAAAAACTTTCTCATCTACCTTGTCTTTATCAAGACCGCCTTCAATTACGTTGCTTACTATCTTTTTAGCTGCCGACACTATTTCCTGACGACCGCCATAGCTAAGGGCTATAGTCAGGCACAACGATTTATTATCTTTTGTCAGCTCTTCTGCTTGTTGTATTTTCGTATTTATTTTATCTGACAGAAGCGTTCTGTCACCGATAACGTTAAGTTTTATGTTTTTCTCGTTTAACTGCTTTAACTCTTTACCCAAATAATAGTTAAGCAATTCCATCAGCCCTTCCACCTCATCTACCGGACGGCTCCAGTTCTCTGATGAAAAAGCGTATAAAGTCAGGTAGGGGACAGATTTTTCCACACACGCCTCTATAGCCTCCCTGACAGCTTCCGCACCTTTTTTGTGACCCGATATACGCGGCATATTACGCTGTTTTGCCCAACGACCGTTGCCGTCCATTATTATAGCGATATGAACGGGAGGAAATTCATTTTCCATTCTTCTATCAGCCTTTATCATATAGTTATCAGTGTTAAGTGTTGGTGTCAGTCATATTAATTATTCTACCGCTTACAGAACATTGTGTTATTCAATATAAAACAAAAAAACCACTTAACACAAGCACTATCACTTAACACTAAACAGCCATTATATCATCTTCTTTTGTGGACAAGGTATCATCGATAGTTTTAATGAAGTCATCGGTAAGCTTTTGTATTTTCTCGCCGATATCATGCTGCTCATCTTTTGATATATCGCCGTCTTTTTCCATTTTCTTAGCATTGTCCATACCGTCACGCCTTATGTTACGCACTGCCACCCTTGCTTTCTCAGCATATTGACCGGCTATTTTCACCATTTCCTTTCTTCTTTCCTCACTCAGGTCAGGAAGCGGTACTCTTATAACATTGCCGTCAGTTTGCGGATTAAGACCCAAGCCCGCATTTGAAATTGCTTTTTCAACGGCTTTAGCGTTTGATACGTCCCACACCTGTACGTTTAACAACCTTGCCTCAGGCACGCTAACCGTAGCTAGCTGGTCAAGAGGCATCTTTGAGCCATACGCTTCAACGCTAACATGGTCAAGCAACGCCGCATTAGCCCGCCCCGTACGCAAACCCTTTAGGTCATGGTGTAATGAGCCAATCGCTCCTTCCATACGTTTTTTCAAATCATTTATGCTTACTTGTGACATTATTTCTTCTCCCTGATTATTGTAAATATTCCTTCACCGGAAACGGTTTTTGCGAAAGCCCCTTTGCTATGAATAGAAAACACCAGAATCGGGATTTTATTTTCACGTGCCAATGATATGGCAGAGGCATCCATAACTTCCAGATCATTAGTCAGAACTTCCTTATAAGTCAATACGTCATAGCGTTTGGCTTTTTTATCTTTTTTAGGGTCTGCCGAATATACTCCGTCAACCTGAGTGCCTTTAAGCATAGCATCACAGCCCATTTCAACGGCTCGAAGTGATGCCGCCGTATCGGTTGTAAAGAACGGATTACCCGTACCCGCGGCAAATATTACCACACGCCCTTTTTCCATATGCCTTACCGCTCTGCGTCTGATATAAGGCTCACATACCGTAGTCATCGGTATAGCAGAAAGCACCCTGCTTTGCACACCTATTCCGTCAAGAGAGTTTTGCAGTGCCAGAGCATTTATCACGGTGGCAAGCATTCCCATATAATCGGCACTTGCCCTTTCCATTCCTATTGCTGCGGCAGAAACTCCCCTATATATATTACCTCCGCCTACAACGAGGCATACCTCAATTCCCTTTTCATGCACCTGCTTTATATCGTAACATATCCTTTCAATTGTTTCCCTGTCGTGACCGTAGTTTCCTTTTCCCATCAGTGATTCACCCGATAGCTTTAATAAAACACGTTTATATTTCATAAAATAGCCTTGAAATTCATTATTGCACAGAACAATAATACATAAGGACATATTTGTTAAGAAAGAATTTACGCAATAAGCGGGGAGTGTTCGATAAAATATATATTTTGCCGCCACTCACATATCAAGACACCATGACCAGACCTGAGCGGCAAGTCCCTGACAGACGGCAGGATCGACTACTCCGCTGCATGCATCGGTTAAGTTACCCGTACCGCCATTAGCAACTTCAACTACATCTTTGGCGGAAATACATATGTCAAAATCATCTATCATACCGGCATTTTCCATTATCTGCCATTTTGTACGGTATCTTACAATATCATCGAAAACGGTTGTTGCATCTTTTTGCACGAATGTCGGCACAAAAGGGGTGGAGTTTTTTGCATTTTGCTGTTCATCAGCATCAGCAGGTGCGGTTAAAGTAGCACCGCCAAAGTTCGGCCGTGCACCCAAACCGTTCTTACCGTGACTTATCAGAACATACACCGCCTCAGTGGTACGTTCCTCTCCCGAAGCATCTTCAACAGTTATAGTGCCTGCATCTTGATATCTGAAACAGGCACTGTTTGCACCCGCTCCCGAATCATCACAAAGAGGATTAGTACAACTTTGACTTGCAGGACTACAGGCAGGATCACCTCCACTGCCCTCAAATTCAGAGCCGTTATGGGCGAACCTTGCATCTATAGCATAAGAAAAACGCCTTCCCCAACCATCGAACATAAACTCATCGGATATCATCAGGTCTTTGGTAGGCACACCTCCATAATAAACACTACCGCTATCATCAAAGTTGCTTTTGTCGCATTCACCGTTCACACCGTTGATTGTAGGTATATTATCTTCCCATCCGAAATCCACATTATTTTTTGCCAGACTACCGTCTGCCGTACAAGGAAGCCTGCCGTGGCGTGCAAGATATGCGTCCATTGCATTTTCAATTTTATCCATTTTATAATTAGTTTCTTCTATTTTGTCGGATATTGTTTTTTTGGTAGCGATAACAAGCGCCCCGCTTATGGTAAGACCTATTACGGCAAGAACCACCGATAGCTCGACTAGTGAGAATCCAAACTGCTTGTTTTTATAATTCATTTTACAAATCTATTTTACTTTAAACACCTTTTATATATCTCTACGGCAAATGATTCGCAATCATCTTCCCCCGAAGCACCCGTACATTGATTGTTACCCGGACTATCGACTATATCACCGGAAGTGACGCATATAGGGTCAAATATTATTGCCCCTGCGTCCTTAACCAAAACATGCTTTTCTTTATACCGTAGGATATCGTCAAAATATATCCTTGCTGCATCTGCTGCGGCTTTATTATCCACTCTTACATATTCCCTTACGATATAATCCGCATCATGCGTTCCCTCAACTCCCGCATTTGAAAGATGCGAGTTATTTATCTCATCGGCAGATGCAGTCGGATCTCTGTAAGGATTGCCTGTCGGAAAGCCGTTCAACCTTGTTGCACTACCGTTCTTGGTAAAAGCACCATGCCCGTTTTCACCATGACTTATTAGGGTGTATACGGCATTTGTGGTTATGTTGCGTCCCGATGACTGATTTATATTTATGGTCGGGTCGTCACTCATTACAAAGCATCCGGTACTTGGGTCGGGGCAAGATGTATTGGTTACTTCATTATTGGCATATTTTCTGTCTACTACATATGTGAACCTTCTTCCCCAGCCATCGAACATAAAATCATCAGGTAGTTGCAAAGTATCAACAGGAACGACACCTATATTATTCCATGTGCCGGATGTGAAGTTTGCGTTAGGGCAAGTGGCGGGAGTTGCAGAAGGTCCCACGACTCCCTCTTGACCGAATGTCGCGTTTGCAATGGTAGTAGCACCGTTTGCAGGGCATGGAAGCCTGTGGTTCAAGGATACATATCCTGCCAATGCTTCTTCTATCCTGTTTAATTTAGCTTCGGTTTCGTTTTTTTTGACATCAAAATCATTTGTGATTGCTACGGACATGGCACTACTTACTATCATGCCTATAATAGCAAGTGATACACCCAACTCTACAAGAGAGAAACCTTTACTACGGTATTTGTCCGATAATCTCATAGTTCAACCCTATGTTCAAGACTTACATTGTAACACATTTTTTGCAAAAAGTTAAATATTCTCTGTAACATAATTAGTTGCAACAATTTCCTCATTATGAAAGTAATGTAAATTTGAATTTACGCATGCTGTCATATTTATATTAATTTCAAAGTTACTATATAGTTTTCAACACCTTTTAATAATCATTGAAAAGTTCAAACATTATACATATAAAATTTTACTATAAAACGTAAAGTGCAAAAACACTCTAGCACAAGCAACTTGCACTTGAACAGAAAAAATAATATTCAATATATTTATTTAATTGAAACAGTGAGCATCGGTTATTTTTGTCGTGGGCGGGAATTTAAACAATCACTAATTATATAAGGCGAAATGGAAATTATTGATAATCGGCAACTTGGTACAGCTTTTGCCTTTATATTCGGTTTATTGTTCGGCAGCTTTGCCACTATGGCAAGCCATAGGATACCGCTTGGTGAAGAGTTAATATTCACACCGTCACATTGCCCAAAATGCAACCACAAATTAGGCATAGTCGACCTGTTACCTGTTTTTTCGTGGCTTTTCAACAAAGGAAAGTGCCATTATTGCCGATCAAAGGTTCACTGGAGATATCCGGCGATAGAATTGGTTATGGGGTCTTTATTTGCGGCTTTTTATTGGAAGAGCGGTTTTACAACTCAAACTCTGTCACTGACATTAATGACGGTTTGTATTGTAATTTCACTTGTTATACTGCTTGAGAAAAAACAGATATCAAATCAGGTACTAGGCTGCATGATACCTGCGGCTATTTTATATAAATACTCCGTAGTATCTGACATCGCAGGCTACCTTATATTACCCGTCTTCGCCTTTATTATAATAAAAGCGGTAAATTTATTAGCCGCCCCCTTGAAAAAAGGAACTATTTTTCCAAATGAGGCGGCAAATCTTGTTTTTGTAATTTTCCTATTTGTTAACCTCAACAGTTATATAGGATATTTAACTTTATTATCGGGGCTGTTTTTTATGGTTTTTTTCACTTTTGGAAAAAAAATATTTACTTTATCTATATATTTTTCCTTGTTCACATCACTATTATTATATCATTTATCAATCTAAAATTTTTGAGCAAGACACGAAATTAATGCGTTTTTGAAGCAAAAACGTTACCGAACCGCCGCCTTTTGTCACAAAGTAGCTACAGCAGTCTAAGTAGCTAATAATTAATAAATTTTTAATAAAAAATAGCTATAATTTTATATTACAAGTTAACTATTTATTAACCTAATTAACGTATAAATAGAATTTAGAGGTAATGTTTCTTTTTGACACAAGGTATAATTATTAGAAAAATTTTGTGCAAAACAAGTAGAAACTAACCGATAAAAATAATTTAAGGAAACTGTAATAGGTAAATAATAAGGGTAGAAAGCATCAAAATTGCGTTCATAAGGTATTGAAGATGAAATTTTTAAGTAAAAAATTAATTACATTCACCAAAGCAACAGTTTATTTTTCTGCGTTTTGCATGGTTACATCGTGCATTCCTATGACGAAAATAACTCAGGCAGAGATAGACCGAGTCAATAACGAGATAATCGATCCCGAACTGGGGCTTAGCCGTCAGCAGCTTAAAGACTCATTGAAGCCTTCGCAGGTAAGAGACACTAATAATGACCGTGACGATCGCAATAATCGTGCAAGGAATCTTAATGCAAGACATAACTATGAAGGCTCAAAAAATGATAATGACTACGGTTACAATGCAAATGGCTATACGGAGCCGGCTATACCCGAAGCATCTAATATATTAACCACTCCTATACCTTCATCCGTAATGAACGACAAACTTATATCGATTTCAGTTACCGATGACATACCTTTAAAAGATGTGCTTATAGAATTATCACGCCTTGCCGACGTGGATATGGAGATAGACCCGAGAATAGACGGCGGTATCATATTGAGAGTGAAAGACAAACCGTTCAACACTGTAATTGATAAGGTTTCCGCCCTTGGAGGTTTAAGGTACAGTGTTAAAGACGGAATAATGAGAGTTGAAAGGGACACTCCGTATAAAATGGATTATGAGGTAGACTTCCTTAATATGACAAGAACCTCTGAAAGCAGTATAAGCGTTGACACTCAAGGTTTGGGCGGTTCTGAATCAGATCTACCTTCGGGTTCTGCAAGCAGCACTACCCAGTCATCCGAGGCTGATGTTTGGACATCTATTGAGGAGACCGTAACCAACATATTAAATTTCACTCAGCAAACCAATATACTATCTACCGCCAGATTTGAAGATACCACAGCAGCGGCATCTAACGGTTCGGCTTCTTTACAATTGAACAGACAGGCAGGTGTAATCTCTGTTATTGCGACTAACAAGCAGCATGAAAGTATTAAGGATTATTTAGAAAAAGTTCGTAAACAAGTATCTACGCAAGTTTTAATTGAGGCAAAAGTTGTTGAGGTAACTCTTGACGAACAGTATCGTAGCGGTGTTGACTGGAGTTACCTGAGCAGCGAGAACAGTGCACTTTCTATAACAGGAAACTTTGATGCTGCTATAAGCAATACTGCCGACTTCTTCACGATAAGTGCATCACACACCGGAGCATCCAGCTTAACCAATGCTATAAGCTTTACCGAACAATTCGGCGTAACAAGGACTTTATCCAGCCCAAGGTTAAATGCGATGAATAATCAGCAGGCGGTATTGAGCTTCGCCGAAAATCTAGTGTATTTCACTATTGAAGCTCAGGAAGAAGAAGAAGATGACGGTGCAGGCGGAACAAGCACGACCCTTACTATTGATTCCCAATCAAACACAATACCGGTAGGGGTTATACTTACATTGCAACCGTCTATCAATTTAGAAACTAATGAAATTACTATGCATGTTCGTCCTACTCTTTCAAGGATAACCGATACCGTGTCAGACCCCGGTGTAGCTATCATTGCGGCTCGTAACAACGTACCTTCTATTCAAAGCAATATTCCGATAGTGGAGATAAGGGAGTTGGATTCCGTATTGAAGATAAAAAGCGGTGAAATAATGGTTATAGGCGGTCTGATGCAGGATATACAAAGCAGCGAGGATAAAGGCGTACCTTACATGAACAGGGCTCCTATAATCGGCAATCTGTTCAAAAGCAAGGTTCAAACTACCAGTACTGTTGAAACCGTAATATTTATAAAAGCTACGATAATCCAAAATAACGATACCCGTAGCATACATAAAGACGATAAAAATTATTACAACACGTTCGTTCCTAGGGATTCTCGTCCGCTGGCATTCTAAATAAAATTGACAATTTACTAATATAATCAAGAATATAATTCCAACTTATATTAGTAAATTTGTCGTCTTTGAACACTACCAAATGCAATTCTCAATTAAGAATTGCATTTTTACATATACTAACTATTATTACGCAAGATAAGTAATCATAATTAGTGGTAATCTGATGAAAACTATAATTAAGTACACAATCCTTACCGCATCTAGGGATTTGTTGTTTATAGGTCTATGTGCCATAATTTTCATGGCATATGGTTTTTCCGTATTTGTAGGTAACACGGCTTTGGTAGAACAAGGGCAGATGTCTATGGCATATTTTGCCGGTTCAAGCCGTATAATCATAGTTACCGGTCTGATAGTGTTTGTGTGTTTCCATGTCCGCAGGTCGTTTGATAACCGTGAGGTAGAGTCTATATTGTCCAAGCCTATCTCAAGGAGCCGTTTTGTTATAGCATACTGGCTCGGTTTTTGTTTCCTTGCGTTTGTTTCTATAGTTCCCATCATACTTATAATCGGTATTTTCTTTATGCCCGGTCTTATAAGTATGAATTTAGTTTCCCCTTCCGAACACTGGCTGGGGCTTTTGGCGTGGTCAGGCAGTCTTGTAATGGAAGTATCCATAATAGTCGCTTTTGCGATGCTTGCCTCTCTTATCATGAAAAGTGCGGTTAGTTCGGTATTATCAAGTTTTTCGTTTTATCTGATATCACGCCTGATGGGTTTTTTCATAGCTACTATGGACGCTCCGGGTGCTATGATGGGTGGCGGTAAATACGGACATGTGCTTGAGTTCATCCTGGAAAAAGTAGCATACATCTTGCCGAGGCTTGATCTTTTTGCAAAAAGCAAATGGATAATATACGGGGTATCGGGTCAAGAAGATTTGTGGGTATTCCCTGTTCAATCAATAGTATTCATATTGCTTTTATTATCTGTTTCAGTGTACGATTTTAAAAGAAAGCAGTTTTAATAAAAGGTTTGATATAGGTAGATCAAAATGTCACAGAAACGTTTTTACAGGTCGGATATATTTGTAGTGATATTCCTTGCGGTACAGATATTGTTATGGCATGAAACCAAAAAATTTAAGCCGGATTTTTCTATAGTACCCGATGTTCCGAGCAAAGAATCGGTAAAGGCTATTTCATTGGGAGATGAACAATTTTACTTTAGAACGCTGACCTTCCAGTTGCAAAATGCAGGCGATACGTTCGGCAGGTTCACGGCACTAAGGGAATATAATTTTGTTAAACTTTATAACTGGTTTAAACTTCTTGATACGCTGGATCCCAAATCACATTTCGTCCCTTCGATAGCAGCTTATTATTTCAGCCAAACCCAAAACACCCCAGATGTGAAGTATGTTGCCCAATATCTGGAGGAACACGCGGAAAAAGATCTGTATAACAAGTGGTGGTGGATGGGGCAGGCAGTGTATCTTGCCAACCATAAACTAAAGGATAAGGATTGGGCATTAAGGCTTGCTTATAAGCTTTCTGAAACTCCTCGTGATGATGTGCCTATGTGGGTAAAGCAGATGCCGGCTTTTATACATGAAAAACGAGGTGAGAAGGATCAGGCAATGGGTATAGTGTGCAATATTATCAAGAATATTGATAATATTGAGCAGGGCGAGATTAATTTTATGACGCATTTTGTTCTTGAACGCCTTGACGAACAATATCAGGGACTTCCTATGAACGAGCAGATAGCTAACCTTGCGAAGGATTGCCCTCAGTTCGAAAGATTGTATGAAAATAATCTTTCTGATTTTGAAAAAAAGCCGAAAAGTGAAGATGCTGATAAAGAAGATGACTCGGCGAGCAATTAATCAAGACTACAATATACACAGATGTTAATAGAGAAAGTTACTTTAAGTTTTGTTCAGTCTTTACATTTAGCGGCTTTATTTCCCTGCGTTATAGTTATTTTCTACCTTCTTTATAAAGCAAGGCAAAAAGAGCTGGTTGTTGTTCCGACATTATATTTTTTATCCCTGATATCGGGAATATCGGCATCTTTACTACCGGCATTTATTAATATGCAGGAACACCAAAATCTTGAGGCATTCCTGATGTTGGGTGAGGCGTTCATACCTTCCATTAGTTTTTTACTGGTATTCCAGTTTATACTTAACAGACTTCCACCGAGCTACTACTGGCTGGTACTGACGATACCCACTTTAACTGCCGGCCCTCTTTTATTTAAGTCTATCGGGCTTGATGAGCTTTGCCTTGTTATAGATGTATGTTTTAAATCAAGCGTATTTACAAATCTTAATAATATAATTTTATCGTCATTGATATTTATCCTTCTTACATTGATAGTAGGAAGGCGTAGGTCTGAGATAGTAGGAGACAGGGTATATAAGAAATATAAATACTGGCTGGTTATTTCGCTTATCATTTATAATGTAGGATTATTGTTACTTGATCTGGGTTATGTTTCCGAGAATGTATCTAGGGCAAGATATGATTTTGCTAAAATAATATTTAAGATTGCTTTCATATATATGGTTATGACATCTATTTTCCGTGTATTTACCGATTTGTTTGATGTCGGTCTGCCTCCGTTGTCTTTAAAGAAAAACTCTTTGACAAAATATGAACAAAGCTTATCTGAAAAGATATATATCTTACTTGAGGATAGGAAAGTTTACAGGGAGGTCGGTTTTAACAGAGCTAAGTTATCCGAAACTCTCAACATAAGCGAGCATATGCTATCGAGGATAATAAATATAAAGTTCAAAAAGAGCTTTAGCGATCTGGCGAATGACTACAGGGTAAAGGAGGCAAAGGATTTGTTGAGCAACTCTGAAAGTCCGGTTACCGATATATCCTATGATGTAGGTTTTAATAGCATTGCCTCGTTTAATCGTGTATTTAAGAGCCTTACAGGTAAATCACCCACCCAATACAGGGAGGACATGAAGAAAGGCATTGTATGATTGAGCTACTTAGAACATTAGCAGAATTTGGAGCTGACGAGGCTATTGAGGAAAAACCTATAAACAGATATAAACAAAAACCCAAACCGCAGACGGAAGATAACACTTCCCCTGCCGTTTCTCTTAAAAGAGCCGTAAAACCTATACAAAGCCCCTCAAATACGGCAATGGAAACGCTGGAACAGGCAAAATCCTGTGACACAAGGGAAAAACTCAAAGAAACCATCGAATCTTTCAAAGGTATATCAATAACAAAAACGGCAACCAACACGGTATTTTGCGACGGTCAGCCCGATGCCGAGATAATGCTAATAGGTGAAGCTCCCGGTGCTGAAGAAGATGCAAGAGGTATCCCGTTTTGCGGGGCAAGCGGTCAGTTGCTTGATAAGATGCTTATTCATATAGGTTTGTCACGTGAAAAGAATTTTTATATAACCAATACTCTTTTTTGGCGACCACCAGGCAATCGTCGTCCTACCCCCGAAGAGATAAATATCTGTCGCCCTTTTGTTGAGAAACACATAGCATTGATAAACCCGAAACTAATAATACTTGTAGGCGGAACTGCCGTAACATCGGTTTTGAACAACAATCAGACCATCACAAAGATACGCGGACAGTTTTTTGATTACACAAATCAGTTTTTGGACGGTACTATAAAGACAACGGCTATTTTTCACCCTTCATATCTTTTAAGGTCACCCGGACAGAAAAAGAGTGCATGGCATGATTGCCTTACCATACGTAAGCATATCAGGGAAAACAGTATAAAAATTTAAAGCACTGCTGAGGAACCAATGAAAGAAGTTATATTTTTATTCTTAGTATTTCTTAATACAAATGCTTTTGCGGATAATTTAATAAAAGATGCTCTAAGCATTTTTACAAAGACAGACCTTGATATAAAATATGTCGGCAATATTACACTTGGTGAACCTTATGTGGTAACAGGTTCATTTAAAAGCCAATATACGCATATTCCTTTTACCTTTACAGACGGTCAGTGGCATGAAAATTCAGCTCAGGGTTTTCATGGGACAAAATCATCCGTTCAAGGTTCGGTAATAAACTTTACCTGCCAGAAAGGGCTTGGTTATCCAAAAGGCTTGAAAAAAGAGATAGTCCTAAAGAATCTGAGTGGTGGCAACTACATAGTAAACTACCAAAACCCTGACGGCAGCATAGTTTATGTTGGCACTATAAAACTAGAACACTAGGTAAAAGGTATTAAATTCAACAGCTTGACAAAATAATATTTCCAAGTAAATTTAGAACCCGTAATTTTGTTAATTTTTTAACAATCGGAGGTAGTGTTTTAAATTGCATTCAAAAGCCCCTAATTTAACAATGACGCAAGGCTCTGCCTTATTTAGACGTTCGATGCAGCGTCTTGTAGCATCTAATGCACGCTATTTGAGTACCGAGCCTGATTCGGTAGATGAGTATGTGCATGAAGAAGGATTGCGACCTTTCCATCGAGCATCTACGGATCTGATATATTCAAGGGCAGACGCTAAAGAGGTTATCGGTATGGCAAAGGCTTTGGGAGTGTCTGATATTAAAGTAATTACAACCACTACTCCAAAGGCTGACAGGTCATTATTGCATTCGATATTGAATATGGTACAAACCCGTTTACGCATAGACGAAACCGATGAAACATTACGCGGATTGATAAACCATGAAAAATCACAGCAAATACATTCTGCAATAAAAGAACCTTTCGATGATGCAGTAAGAAAGGGCAAGCTTGATGAAATGCCTTATACTTTTGACGAACGGCTGAACATTACAAATGGTTTTATTTCGCAAATCACATCATCACAAAAAGACAGACCTTGGAATCTCGAAGCATTTAACGAGCAATGGCAGATATCACCTTCTAGACCACGTTATCAGAATAAATCTATCGAAACATATAAAAGAGTAAGAGACAGGATAGAACAAGGCACTTTTAGTCCGCAAGACGGTGAGGACGCAGGAGATATTACCCGCCGTATAATGGGGCATACGGAAACATATAAGCAGTTACGCAGGATAGGTGTAACACTTACCGACAGTCATATAAACTCGCAAATACCCGAGCATGAACGGCTTACACTGCATTCGTGTGACCAAAGGATAGGACATATAATTTTCGGAGGCATGGGAGCGGGTAAGAGTTATTTTTTATCATCGGCACATTACCCCGATGTAAGCCACCAGAACGCAGATTATCTGAAAACCGCATTATGGACTACCGCCACCGAGGAGGGCAAGCTTGATTCGCAATATGGTCTGGAAGCAACCCAGAACGAATCTTCCATAGTGGCTTATGAAAGCAGGCTGACCCGTTGTCATGATGCCCGCTCAAGATGGGTAGGACCCAATGTTATTATAGGCTCACTCGGGCTTAACAGACCTGAGATAGACGAATTTTTAAACAGCGGTAAGGAAATTAAGGCAGACCACGTTTCAATGGACGTTGATAAGGCTGTAAAGGGTTGTTATGAAAGGGCACTTAGAATAGGCAGAAAGCCTAATGAACCGGCAATCCGCAAGTCATATGAAGACTCTGCCCGTAGTATATTGAATATAACCGAACATAACGGTAAGAATATTGAGGTGAATATTTATGAAAGACGGGACGGCAATCCCGAACTAAACGCACGAATAGATTGCACGAGAAGCTTAGTCGATGTATTTGATAAAGAAGCCTTCTTACGCACTATATCAAGGTCCAATCTTGGCAAGACACCTGAAGAATCATCTGCTATCTTTATAGATAAATTTAAGCAGGCAGGTTTTGCGGTAAATTATAAACAAGGGCAATTGTCCCAACCTTTCGATGAAAACTCCTTAAACGGCTCAAAAAGAAACAATGCGATAGTAATATCTACACAAGCCGATAAAAACACACAAAGCTCTTTTGAACGCTCGTCTTCGGCTTTGAGCATTACAAATGTCGGGCAATATAAGGGAGCGAATGTAAAGGCATATCTGTTCGACGGCGATGTATCCGAAGGAAGGCTGGGAGCGGTTATTGACTGTAAGGAATGTAAAATAAACGTCCACGACCAAAAAGCGTTTACGGATATATTGGCAACATCTGACCTAAATCCCAAAAACAAAGAGGAATCTGCAAACATGTTATTGAACAAACTCAAAAAAGACGGGTTTGAAATAGTGGATAAGGAAAAGCAGACTTCATACAGCCAAATGGTACGAAACTCCCAAAGGGATTTGGTTATATAAAGAATCACTCATATTCTGCCATGAAAGTATAGCTTAACTCACCGCTTGTATATACTCCCGGCACGGCATTACTATGAACGAATATCCTTCCTCCCACATTAACTGCCCTTCTTCCGTTAGAACCTATAGTTTGCGAGGCAGGTATTAGCAACCTGTCAAAATCCACTCCGGGTATTGTTGAATTTGTTGATATTACGGTATAATTAACTACGGCATTGGGCGTACCGAAAATGCGGAAACGTGCGTTTTGTTGAAATGAGCCTATAGTTCCTTGTGTGTTGGCATTATATTGACCGTTACGCCTTACCACAACAAGATGACTGCCTGAGTTGGGAACGAACACTTTACCGAAGTTAAGTTCCTGTAACTGATTAACCTGCATAGGAAGATGAATTTGTACCGATGCCGTAGATGATGCGGTTTCCGAAAAAGCCGGATTCGATGATAAAACACCGATAATTGCTAATAAAAATAACCTTAACTTCCCCATGTTATGTATATTTTATATAATAAAAATGTTAACCCGCTTTATATAGTAAAGTTGAATTTAATTTACTATATTTAGAATGTATCATAATAGTACGGCATGAATATTACATAAATATTACATAAAAAAGACTAAAAAGCCAGCTCTTTTATCATATAGTGTTTTTGCTTTTTATTTACACTAAGAAATTCAGGCGATGTGTAAAAAACACACATGAGCCGAAAATTGATGAATAATAAATGACAATCAAAAAATCAAGATTGCGATAATCATTGATTATCAGCAGCATACATAGTTAGCGATTAACTTCCGACTCCGAACTCCGGTTATTTATTTTCGGAATTGTACGTTTAACGGTTGATGTGTCACCCTGAACTTGTTTCAGGGTCTTCCTTAAAGTAAAATGTCATGCTGAAATAAATTCAGCATGACATAAAATTAAAGATTTCAGTACAATTTTTACAAAATATCTAGTAAATTCTAAATTCATTTACGTCATCGTCCGAGTTTTCTTTAGAAAACTATAGGGTGATCTCATGAAGATTACCCTATAATTGCCTTTGGCAATTCGGGTAATGACGTTTTTTATGAGAAATGAATTTAGAATTTACTATATATTTATTGAAAACTCCAATTCATACACGGATTTACAATTTTGTAATCCTTATAAAAAACAGGGTGCAACCTAACAAAAGCAGCGTATATCACAAGAATAATAGACTAAAGTTATTATATTAACATTTATATTTTGAGTTTACAAAATGACTGACCCACAGAAACTATTCGTAAAATTATACGGAAAGACGGTATCTCCTATACCCATAAAATTGAAGAATAGTTATAATGTTACCCGTTCAGAAAAAGTTGAAACAAAAAACATAACAGACCGTCAACTATCCGCAATAATAGTTAATTTAATATACTCAAAGTTACCGTTTACCGAAAGCTCTACAACTTGCCAAGCTTTCAATGATAATAATGGAGTTGAACATATTTTAGAGAGTGGCTGCACTGACTACATGATAAAATCAGGACTTGTTTCTGATGAAGGAGGTGAATGGGGCAATAAAACTCTAAAACTTACTAAAAAAGGAGAGTTAGAAATAAAAAAATTCCTAACTCTCAAATAAATAAAAAACCTAAGCAGCCAATAGCTTTTTCATGGTCTTACCAAGAGCAGCAGGTGAATCGGAAACTTTAATTCCTGCCGATTGCATAGCTTCGATTTTATCTTCAGCACCACCTTTGCCGCCTGAAATGATAGCTCCGGCATGTCCCATACGCTTCCCCGGAGGGGCAGTACGTCCGGCAATAAACCCTACAACAGGTTTTTTGACTTTTGAATCTTTAAGGAACTGTGCCGCATCTTCTTCTGCCGAGCCGCCTATCTCACCTATCATAACGATAGCCTGCGTTTCATCATCGCCCAGGAACATATCCAGCACATCAATGAAGTTAGTACCGTTTACAGGGTCACCGCCGATTCCGACACATGTTGATTGTCCGAACCCTTCAGCCGTAGTCTGGTGCACCGCCTCATAAGTTAGAGTACCCGAACGTGAAAGAATACCGATTTTACCACGCTTGTGGATATGACCCGGCATAATACCTATTTTGCACTCGTCAGGAGTTATAACACCCGGACAGTTAGGACCTATAAGACGTGTTTTAGAGCCGCTTAGTGCTTTTTTGACTTTCACCATATCAAGTACGGGAATTCCTTCGGTGATACAGATAGCAAGTTCGATTTCGGCATCTATTGCTTCTAAAATAGCATCTGCTGCAAACGGAGGCGGAACGTAAATAACAGAAGCATTAGCACCCGTAACATCTTTAGCTTCCTGTACCGTATCAAATATCGGAAGGTTTAAGTGCTTACCGCCACCTTTACCGGGAGTAACACCGCCTACCATTTTTGTTCCATATTCGATAGCCTGTTCAGAGTGGAACGTACCTTGCGAACCGGTAAAACCCTGACAGATAACTTTAGTTTCTTTGTTAATTAAAATAGCCATTTTATCTCCTTCATTATTTCATAATTGTCATTCCACGAATTTTTTTAGGAGAAAAAAATTATAGTGGAATCCACATTCAAAAAAGTTAGAAAACTTTTCGAATTGGATCCCATAGTAAAAAATTTTCCTAAATTTTTTCTATAGGATGACACGTCAGCATTAAGCCGCAGCCTTATTCTTAACGGCAGCTACAACCTTAGTTGCAGCGTCTTCCAAATCATTCGCAGGAATAATATCCAAACCCGACTTATTTAATATCTCTTTGCCCAAGGCAACATTAGTTCCTTCCAAGCGGACAACAAGAGGAACGCTTAAAGATACTTCCTTAGCGGCAGCAATAACACCTTCTGCGATTACATCACAACGCATAATACCGCCAAAGATATTAACCAAGATACCCTGTACGTTATCATCAGACAAAATAATTTTGAATGCCTCGGTCACACGCTCTTTAGTAGCACCACCGCCAACGTCCAAAAAGTTCGCAGGCTCACCGCCTTTTAACTTAATGATATCCATAGTTGCCATTGCAAGACCGGCACCATTTACCATGCAACCGATATTGCCGTCCATTTTAACGTAGCTTAATTCATGGTCTTTTGCTTTTTTCTCCTGTGGGTTTTCCTCAGACTCATCACGCAAATCTTCAATATCAGGGTGACGGAAAAGAGCGTTATCATCAAAACCGCACTTAGCGTCCAGTACGACTATCTGACCGCTTCCTGTAAGCACCAGCGGGTTTATCTCTATTTGAGATGCATCGGTTTGCAAAAATGCTTCATATAGGGCAAACACGATTTTAGAGAACTGCTTTAACTGATCACCTGCAAAGCCTAGTGAAAAGCCTAATTTTCTGGCATGAAAGCCCGAAATACCCGCAGCCGGATCTACGCTCAAAGTAATGATTTTCTCAGGCGTGTTATGTGCAACTTCTTCAATATCCATACCGCCTTCTGTAGATGCTACGAAAGCAACCCTTGAAGTTTCACGGTCAACAAGCAGCGAAAGGTAATATTCTTTTTTAATGTCCGAGCCGTCTTCGATATATAAACGGTTAACCTGTTTGCCTTCTTCGCCTGTTTGTATTGTAACAAGGGTGTTACCGAGCATTTCCTCAGCGTTTTTCCTAACTTCCGCAACGGACTTTACAACGCGTACACCGCCTGCCGCATTTGGAGTTTCTTTGAATTTACCCTTACCGCGTCCGCCGGCATGTATTTGTGATTTCACCACATAGACGGGTCCGGACAGTTTTTTAGCGGCTTCCTCAGCTTCGTGAGCTGAATGAGCCGGATATCCTTCCGGCACAGGCACACCGAACTGGGCCAATATACGTTTGCCTTGATATTCATGTATATCCATAATTCTTCCTTGGTTTTTTATTAATTTACAATTTAATCCCGTCAACAAGCCCTCTAACCGCATCTACGGACTTGTCGAAATTTTCTTTTTCTTCGCCTGTCAATTCAATCTCGACGATTTTTTCAACGCCGTTCTTACCTATAACCACAGGTACGCCGACATATAAATCATCCACGCCGTATTGTCCAGTAAGATATGCGGCACAAGGTAAAACTCTTTTCTTATCCTTAAGATAGCTTTCCGCCATTTGGATAGCGGCAGAAGCAGGAGCGTAGAAAGCGGAGCCTGTTTTTAGCAATCCTACGATTTCCGCACCTCCGTCGCGTGTACGCTGAATAATACCGTCTAATTTCTCCTGCGATGTCCAACCCATTTTTACCAAATCAGGCAGGGGAATACCCGCAACGGTAGAATATTTTGCAAGCGGAACCATCGTATCGCCGTGACCGCCTAATACGAATGCCGTGACATCTTCTACTGAAACACCGAATTCTTCTGAAAGGAAATATCTGAATCTGGCAGAATCAAGCACACCTGCCATGCCTACTACCTTTTCAGGTTTAAACCCCGTAACTTCTTTCATCACCCACACCATAGCGTCCAGCGGATTGGTAATAACGATTACAAAAGCATCAGGGGCATATTGTTTGATGCCCTCACCTACGGTTTTGATAACTTTAGTATTAATTTCTATTAAATCATCACGACTCATACCGGGTTTTCTGGCAACACCGGCGGTAACTATAACCACATCAGCCCCTTTGATAGCCGAATAGTCATTAGCACCTGAAAGGTTGGAATCAAAATCCTCTATAGCCGAGCTTTGAGCAATATCCAGAGCCTTGCCCTGCGGCAATCCTTCGTTAATATCAAATAATACTATATCGCCCATTTCTTTTAAGCCGGCAAGGTGAGCCAGAGTTCCACCGATATTACCCGAACCTATAAGGGCTATTTTATTACGTTGTACCATATTTAGTTCCCAGTTGTAAGTTGCAAGCTGCAAGACTAAAAAAACACGAACCGCTAGCAACTTGCAACTAGCAGCTCGGTAACTAAAACTTACGAATTCATCGACTCAAAAAAGTCATCATTGTTTTTAGACGCTTTTAACTTACCGATCAAGAATTCACTTGCATCAACTACACCCATAGGCTCTAAAATACGACGCAGCATCCACATTTTAGAAAGAGTATCCTTACCCACAAGCAGCTCTTCCTTACGTGTTCCCGACTTAGTGATATCAATAGCAGGGAAGATACGTTTATCGGATAATTTCCTTTCAAGCACTATCTCGGAATTACCCGTACCTTTGAATTCCTCAAATATCACCTCGTCCATTCTGGAACCGGTATCTATAAGAGCCGTTGATATTATAGTAAGCGAGCCGCCATTTTCGATATTACGTGCAGCACCGAAGAACCTTTTGGGACGTTGCAGGGCGTTTGAATCCACACCGCCCGACAACACCTTACCGGATGACGGTACGCAGGTATTATATGCACGGGCAAGCCTTGTGATGGAATCCAGCACTATCACGACATCTTTTTTATGCTCTACAAGACGTTTAGCCCTCTCTATTACCATTTCGGCTACCTGTACGTGTCTTGAGGCAGGCTCATCGAACGTTGAACTGATAACCTCACCTTTTACCGAGCGTGACATATCGGTTACTTCTTCAGGGCGTTCATCTATCAGCAACACCATCAATATCACTTCAGGGTGATTTTCTTTAATGGCAAGTGCGATATTTTTCATTAATACGGTTTTACCCGTACGAGGAGGAGCTACTATCAAAGCACGCTGTCCTTTACCGATAGGGCATACCACGTCAATGATACGGGTGCTGAATTCTTTTGCAGTAGCATCTTTTACTTCCCCAAGATTGAATTTATCATCGGGAAATAACGGAGTAAGGTTATCAAAATTTATCCTGTGACGGGCATCTTCGGGTTCACCCATATTGATCTGGTTTACTTTCAATAATGCAAAATAACGCTCGCCCCTCTTAGGAGAACGTGTTTCACCGCTTACGGTATCACCCGTCCTTAAACCGAATTTCTTTATCTGGTTAGGGGAGACATATATATCGTCAGGACCGGGCAGATAGTTAGCCTCAGGTGAACGCAAAAATCCGAATCCGTCCTGCAACACCTCGATAACCCCCTCACCTGCTACTATACCGCCATTATCGGCAACAACTTTTAAGATAGCAAATACAAGGTCTTGCTTGAGCATACCTCCGGCATTTTCAACGCCGCATTGTTCTGCAAGTTTCAGTAACTCATCTGAAGATTTAAGCTTTAACTCCTTAAGGTTCATCGTAGTTCCGACAAACTTATCCCTTTCTATTGCGGGCTTAGATTCTTTTACGGCAGCATCTTGATCCTGTCCGTCTTTATTATTTCTATACCTCTCCCTCGATGCCGTTTCCCTTGATGCCGTTTCCTGCGGTGCTGCATGTGATGCACCCGATGCGTCTTTAACTACCTCGGCGGCAGATTCTTTATTACTATTCTCATCATCGGATTTTTTTGTATTGAATTGTCTTTTTGGCTTAGTTTTTAGTTCAAGTTTTTTTTGTGCTTGTTCATTTTCCATAAAATGATGCCTTAAATATTAATTGATAAGTATTTGTATAGATATTGTCATCCGGATTTTTTTACATTGGATAATGTTTGGAATTTACTTAACATTTGCCCATGAGCTTTTTAATTTACAGGCAAAAAGTATCTATCAGTTACCAATAAAAAACCTTGTTGTCAACATGTTATAAGCTAAAAAATTAATTTTATCATATGTTTTGCAATTTAAGATTCCCCACAAGCCATTGAAAAACAATCAAAACTATAGTAAATTCAAAGTTACTGTACTTCATATCAAATATTTTTAACGACCGTTGATTATATATTTCTTTGACTCTTTTCTTTATCGCTTAATATAATTTTTTGTAAATAACTTTCACTATTATTTAGATCGCTTTGCTTTTCCTCACCCAATCCGTTATCTGACTTGAATTGATTTATGAGTCCCTGTTGTTTTTCATTAAATTCTTTTAAAATCCCGACATAATCATCAGAATTATTTTCTTTGATTTGCCTTGCCTTATCAATACTTTCCTTTTGCATTGCTACGATTACCTGCTCCCCTAGATTTTCTATCATATCTTTTGAAGCACCCGAACTTTTAGCGTTGTAAAACTTTTCTATTACTTCATTTACATAGTTTGCATGTTTATACTTTTTATCGGATTTTTTTTCCTTACCGCCATAACTTTCAACAACATACGCATCGGGCAAAGCATAACTATCGTCCATATCCTCCTGTTTATCTTCTTTTCGGATATTTTCTTTATTTTGTCTGAACAGGGATTTTATTTTATCTAATATTATCGCCATACCTTATGCCTTGAAGATTTTAAATAACCTTCCTGTACAAAGAATAGCACATTACCGCCATCTAAAAAAGTAAATTTTTTAAATATTTTTACGCCGACTTTTTATTATTCTTTCCTTTCAGCTTGTAGATATAGCGTATTACTTCAGCAACCGCTTCGTAATGTTTGAACGGAACTTCCTGCTCAAGTTCTACCGATGCATATAACGCCCTTGCCAAAGGTGCGTTTTCGATTATAGGTACGTTATTTTCCTTTGCTACTTCCTTTATTTTCAGAGCTATAAAATCCATTCCTTTTGCGACAACCACAGGAGCCTGATTAACCGCCTCATCATATTTCAGGGCAATAGAATAGTGTGTCGGGTTGGTGATTACCACATCAGCGTCAGGTACGTTCTGCATCATACGGTTTTGTGCTCTTTTATTCCTTATCTCCCTTAATTTGGCTTTAACTTCAGGACTACCTTCTGTTTGTTTAAACTCGTCCTTAAGGTCACGTTTGGACATCTTGAGGGATTTTATATGTTCATATTTCTGGTATAGAAAGTCAATTACTGCAATAACGCTCATAAATGCACATACGCCTATCATCATTTTCGTAGCAAGCTGCAACAGCAAGAGCATTGTCGCCATAATGCTTTCATTTTGTACATTGATTATCTCGTTTAAGCTTGGATAAACGACAATATAACCTACTACGGCAACCAGTGTTATTTTAAAAATTCCTTTTAAAAATTCCATAATGCTTCTCATTGAAAAAAGGCGTTTAAGCCCTTTTAATAGCGATATCCTCTCTAGTTTAGGCATAAAAGATTCATGTGAGAACACTATAGGGTGCTGTATCATGCTTGAAACATATATGATAAGTATAAGTATTGATACGGGCACTATCATAAGGAACAGGACGCTTTTTAGCACTTGGGTTGAAATGCCCGTAATGCTTTGACTATCTATATGGAAATCATGGGCAGAGCCTATAAAACGAGTCATGTTCAGGGTGGCACGCTCCATAATGGAGGGAGCCATCCATATCATTATAAGGGCGAACACAACCAGCATCAGCAAGCTGGTTACCTCCCTTGAATGAGGAACCTGCCCTTTTTTAAACGCATCATCAAGGCGTTTTTGTGTCGGGTCTTCGGTCTTTTGCGAATTATCCTGATCTTCGTCCGGCATGGGCTGAGTTACTATTTTTTATTATAGCTAACAAATATAACTTTTTTATTTTATTAACTAAAGATATTTTACCGGAATATAATCAAAAAAGGAGTTCCGGAAACAAAACATTGATTATTTAGTAAACATCATTTATTAACAACATTCTTTACTTTAAGGAGAGGTGGTCGAGTGGCTGAAGGCGCACGCTTGGAAAGCGTGTTTAGGGGCAACTCTAACGTGGGTTCGAATCCCATCCTCTCCGCCACTTTATATGCAAACCACCTGAATTTAATAAAGGTTTTTCGCCTTAACCTTAAAAACTCCCACACTCGTTCCCACGTTATACAAGTGCTTAAAATGCGTATTTAGCAGTATTTTTATTTAGTATAGTAAAAAAACTTCTACAAATTAAATTTTTTCTTAATTTTTACGAAACGGATTTAAAAACCATCAATTAAACCTAGCTTCTTAGCTGCAAATGTCATTGAGGCATTATCGTAATATTCCATTTCTTCCATAAGCCTATTATAGGTTTTCCAGTGCATGCCTTTAGGCTTTTTTACATAATCCATGGTGCAACCACTACCGCCAAGTTTTCTATGGATATTTTGAGCTTTTGTTAGCATGCGGTAATGCATGCCATCATTTTGACTATCATAAGCAAGGTTATAGCAATGACGACACGCAAATATTTTACCGCCATATAAAACGCCTACACGCCTTCCACACCCCTTCGCAGGGCAAATAAACCACCAACGCTTACCTCCATAATTAGGTGAGGTAGTTGTTAAGTGAACCTTATAATCATATTCTTGATCTGAATTTTTATTAGTATATCTTAACCTCAAATATGACGAACCTGAAGTTAATGTATTTGACGTGTAACTTATTGAAGAAGTTACTTCACCACTTCTTAACCATTGCCAACTACCGATTTTATGCTTTGATTCACCGACAATACCTTCTTCCACAAGTCTTTTCATATTCAAATTATTATAGTCACTTATGGTATCTTTCTTGCTCCATCTGTACCAACTTCCTGAACCTGAACCGCCCATAATTTTTTATCTCCATCTTTTTACCGAAATAATTAGCTAATGTAGTTTTGCGTCATTACCCGAATTTTGTGTAACAAAATTCGGGTAATCCGGTTAAATTGACAGAGATTCCCCTATAATTTACTATAAATTTAGCAGTAAGTGTTATGGACTAACTTCGATAATAGTAATAGTAGCACCATTTCCTACTTGTGTAACCCTGCTGGAATTGAAATCTCCGATCTGCTCCTTGTTTATGGTATTTCCATTACCGTATTGAAGGTCGGCAGAGCTGTTAAAGTCGCCCTCCTGACTCAAATTGTTGGTATTGCCATCACCTTCTTGAACCTGAATAGCAACGTTGCCGTAACCCATTGAAACAACTTCGGCAATGTTAAAATTGCCGTTTTGATATTGACCGGCATAATTATTATTTCCCATCTGTACAAGTCTTGCGTTATTTCCATTACCCAGTTGAACTTGTCCGGGTATGTCTGGTATGTTGCCGATCTCGTCAGGTGACTCCAAAAGAGATTGGTTATTATTACCGAGCTGTAAAGCCGTACTTGTGTTAAAGTTGCCTTCCTGCTTAACTATGATAAAGTTATCATTACCGATCTGGTCAATAGTAACAGAGTTTGAATCGGCGAAAGAAACGCTCGAGGTCAAACTTAATATAGCTAATGCTTTTAAAACGTTTTTTATCATATATATAAACATAAAAGTTGAAAAATAAAGACAGAGGGATTAACTCCCTCTGTCTTTACGGTTATAAAGAACTGCTGCTGCCCGGGTTTTGAACAACATTGGAAATGTTGTTATCACCTGTTTGTGAGCCGCCATAAGTAGAACCTACACCGTTTTGTAGTGAGTCAGAGTAGTTTGAAAAGCCGTTCTGAGTCAAACTAACGGTATGCAGGTCACCGCTTTGAACACTAAGTGAATAATTCACAGTTCCAAACTGGCTTACATCGTTATTGTTATCATCTCCTATAGAAAATGCGTCAATATCGTTGTTATCACCGTCCTGCACAAGAATAGCAGAGTTGTTTGAACCTAACTGCAATAAAACAGAGTCGTTATTTAAACCGTTCTGGTTTACGCTTGCAGTGTTATCGTCACCGCCTGCCTGAGCTACGATTGAGTAGTTAACCTCACCTATCTGAGTGATGTCGGCAGAGTTTCCGTCAGTGTATTGATAAACGTAATTGTCATTGCTTAAACCGTCTTGTAAGGCGTTTGCCGTGTTGCCGTTACCGTTCTGGAGATTGCTAGTATTGTTAAAATCACCGGACTGATCAACGGTGGCACCGTTGTCATTGCCAAGTTGGTTAACAACATAAACGTTCTCATTACCGGTTTGTGATGAATCATTGCCGTTATTATTACCTTGCTGGTTAATAAGGCTGTCATTCAGGTTGCCTGACTGATCGGTAATGTTTGTATTGTCATTGCCGTTTTGAGTAAGGGTTGTTAAGTTATTATCTGCTAATGCAGTGGTTGCCAGAAGCGTAGTAGCTCCTGCCACTGTAAGAAATGTTTTTTTAAAGTTCATTTTTTTATCCTACTTTTTATTTAGTTAATGGTCGCCTGCTAATGCAGACGACCATGTGTATTGTAAAGTCAACAACTTAAAATTATTGATTTACAGTAGAGCTATTACCGTTACCGATTTGGCTACCCAAGAACGTATTACCGTTGCCTGTTTGAGTAACGTAAGAAACGTTATAGTTTCCGTCCTGAGTCAAAGAGGCTGAGTTTGAATCACCTGTTTGAACGGCGTTTGAATAGTTGTTATCACCACCGAACTGAGAAATAGTGATGATGTTTAAGTTACCGACAGTATTAGCAATACTCTCGTTAAAGTTTCCGATCTGTGAAACGGTGTAAATGTTGTCATCACCTGTTTGAGCTTCAAGGTCGGAAATGTTAGCGTTTCCTTCCTGATCAATGTCAGCGATGTTGTTATCACCTAATTGGTTAACTTCTGAATCGTTCGCATTACCGCCGAATTGGTCAACTGTTACAGTGTTGAAGTTTCCGATAGAGCCTGCAAAACTTTGATTATCGTCACCGGTTTGGTTGATAGTGAAGCTGTTATTTGTGTCAAGATAGTCAGGAGTAGGGTCTTGAGAGAAAATAGAAGACTCAACCGTACTGTTGTTGCTGAAACCAACCTGAGTTACATCGGCAGTTACGAAACTTCCGTCAATGTGAGTATCACTTGTGTTCTCGTCACCTGTTTGGTTGATGTTAGCTAGGTTGGCATTACCATGCTGATATACCGAGCTTGAGTTGTCATTGCCCGCTTGGTTAACATTTGCAACGTTAAGTGAACCGGGAGCCGGTAGTGAACCGAACTGGTAGCCCTGATCAACATAAGAGTAGTTGTCATCACCTACCTGATTAACGAAAGCATCATTGAAATCGCCAACTTGGTATGCATAGCTGTCGTTTCCGTTACCTTCCTGATAAATAACCTGCTCGTTCTCATTGCCGCTTTGTGAGCCGTATGAGTAGTTGCTATCACCGACCTGATCAAGATCGGAAATGTTAAGATCTCCGTTCTGATAAAGATTACCATAGTTAGAATCACCTGTTTGATCTGCCGTTGAAACGTTATCAATACCGTTTTGGTTTAAATAAAACTGGTTATTGTTTGCTAAAGCAGTGCTTGAAATTAAAGCAGCAGTAGTTGCTGCTAAAAGTAGCTTTTTTGACATAATAAAATTACCTTATTTTAATTATAATTAGTTAATGAATATTAATATTCGAGTCTATATAAATCAGAAAAAAATTAACAGACAAGCGAAAAAGTTAAGTTTTATTAACTAGAAAAACGATGTGCATATAAAACAGGCGGTTGTTGTTTTGAATTTACGGATAATTTATTCTTTTGTGTAATTTATAATATACATAGTTTATTTTTTTGAATAAAATTGTTAACTAATTATTTTTTAATATATTAAGGATGTTCGTAGCAAGCTAAATCATCGGTGAATTTTTTAACGTTTGTTTGTCGTTATGGACTCGAATTATAGTATCTTCACCCCAACTCGCTTAATGATTGCATTCAGTTTTTGATAAACAGCCATTTTCTTCTTAGGCATTTATAAACGGCCCTGTTTTTGTATAGTAACCTCAACTATTCATAAGTTGTTGCCTAACTATAATTTTTTTAATGTAAACAGTCATTCCGGCGAAAGCCGGAATCTAAGCATCGCAAAGAAGTACACACAAAGTGTGTGCATTATTTCTAAGCTTGGATACTATGGTCAAGCCATAGTATGACGGACTTTCTATTTTTACAAACTCCTTATACGTAAACGATCTTGTCGTATATTACTTGTTTTCAATTGTTTACGGCAGTTCTTATCCATAGCAACGAGTTGGGGTTACATAATAAAGTGGATTTTTGCAGGCGTCGCCCCCTTTCGGTTGTGTTAATCGCTCAAATTACCATCTTTGATTGAAGATGGTAATTTTATTACTTGAAGATGATGCAAAAACGCTCTAAAATGCAACAAAAATGTTGTATTTGGGGTGTATGATAAAATTATGAAATATGCGAATATAAAAACAAATGAATTACCGCCTATAAAACCACTTTTGGATAAAGAGGAGTTTGATAGCCTTGCAATGTTGGAACAGAATAACAATGAAACAGTTTATTCGGTTGAAGTAAGTAGCATCGGACTTGGCGTTTATGACGTTCCGACCGCAGCAAGCACTGCCGGAGGAGCAAATGCGTATGCAGGACTTGTATTGTCATTTATATTATGGCTTGTCCTGTTTTTAAAGTTGTTGAAAAAACGCTTCTAAAATAATCATCTGTTTTGGTGGTGGTCGATTTGTAAATGAAGTTCGTCGGAAGTAACAAAATAATAGGGTTTAGATCATTGAGATTAATTTGTAGTTTATCATTATTTTTAATAATATCGGTACTATTTAATACTGCATATGCCGCAGATACGGAAAAAGTCACCCGATGTGTTAGTACATTTAGCACTATAACGGAATCTGTTAATAAATTCTTTATCTTATGTATATCAATATGGGCTGCATTATATATAGGTCAACGTGTAAAGGACAAATATAAGGATATGTCCGGCATATCGGTAATAATGAAATTTTTCTTTTACGTTATATGCTACGGCGTATTCATGGTTACGGTTTTTGCCACAAACCTTATCACATATACTATTTTTGAAGATTATATGGAGTATGCCGTTTATGTTTCGGTGTTTGCCATATCCTTCTTGCTAATGAATTATACTGAAGAATATAATAAGAAGCTTGTAAAAAATATGGAATGCGGTGACCTGTTCAGGTTTTTTATAAGGGTTATAGCTATGTCAGTGGTTTTAAGCTTTATCTTTTCTTACATATATTGGATACAGGTTCTTGCCGAACTTTTTCGGATAATATTAACACACCTTGATTCTACGTTGCTCGAATGCTTGTAGTTATTAAAATATTTTAGTTAGCAATAGAATTAGCTTGTAAAAATGCCTTTTTTTGTATAAGAGTTTTCAAAAAAAGGAAGTTTTTTTATGTTCGCTGATTTCTTAAATCAAGAAAAACTGATGGAATATATTACAATATACGGTGTTAAGTTCTTATTAGCTATCGTAATACTTGTTGTAGGTTTAATGGTAATTAAATACGTTACCAAGGCAACCGTGGCCGTTATGAAGAAAGTAAAAATGGATGATGTTTTAGTATCTTTCTTCAGTAAGATAGTAAAAGCATTATTGATGGCTTTTGTTATAATAGCATCGGTCGGTCAGTTGGGAGTGGATACTACTTCCCTTGCGGCAATGATAGCTGCTGCCGGTTTGGCGATAGGTCTTGCATTACAAGGTTCGTTATCGAATTTTGCCGCAGGTGTTATGATAATAGCTACAAGACCGTTCAAGATAGGTGATTATGTAGAGGTTTCAGGTGTGGGAGGGTCGATAACAGACCTTAGTATTTATAATACTATTTTGGTTACGCCGGATAATAAGGTAATTACAATTCCAAATAGTAAAATAACTTCGGAGAATATAGTTAACTTCTCGGCCATGGATACCAGAAGGGTTGATATGGTATTCGGTATCAGCTATGCGGACGATATTAAAAAAGCCAAAAAAGTAATAAATAAGCTCATAAAAGATGACTCAAGAATACTTGCCGAGCCTGAACCTTTGGTCGCCGTTTCAGCCTTGGCGGATAGCAGTGTTAATTTCAATGTACGTCCATGGGTTAAAAAAGAGGATTACTGGAACGTATATTACGATATACATGAAAATCTGAAAATAGCATTCGATAAAGAAGGGATAACAATACCTTTCCCTCAAAGAGAGTTGCTTGTTCATAATCTTAAAAAATAAATCCTGAAAATATTTATTTTTATGCTATACTGCATGTAAAATATATTGAGGTGTTTTATGATAACAAGGATGTTAAAAATATCCGTAGCGGTTTTTTCCTTATTTGGTTTGACAGCCTGTCCTGTGGCTTTGCTTGATGTACGCCCAAGAGGTGATGATATAGTTTACGGTTCTTACACCGAGGCATATGACGAGGCATATGAGGAATGTACGCAAAACCAGCGTTTTGCCGACAAAACTTTGGCAGAATGTCTCAAGGTGTTGGATTTTCAGGAAAATGTAAATTACAGAAGCATGGACGATTTCTCGAATCAAGGCGGTGATGATGAGTAATGAATGTTCCTTTTAAAAATTCCATAATAATGCTTTTTTAAAATAATATTCTCTGTTACTGTCTTTTCATAAAAACAATAAGTCGAAAAATTTTTTCAGTTTTTTTTATGAAAAAGTCAGGACTATCAGCTTTTATAATGCTCTTATTTGCATCAAACCGCAATGCCTGTTCGGCATTTATATCCGAACGGTCTAATTTTGCTAATGGCTACGGACGTGAACTACCGGATCCCGAATATATAAAAAAGCAGTCATACTCTCCAAAGGCGGAGCGTTCTTTAGATGAGCTAAAGCGTTCGGTCGATTATGCACAACAGAAGCTGGAAGATTTTTCGCATGGTTTTGTTATAAGCCGTAAAAATAACGTCAATATGGGGGAGTCGGGAGAGGTAACTTTTGTAAAATTAAGGGGGACAAGCTCTCAAATATATTATGACGGGAATTATATAGAAGAAGGCTATATGCCAAGCTCCATTACGGGGAAATTCAACGCTTTGGAAAAAATGGGACGTGAAAAGAAATTTGCGTCACCGTTTGTGGTCTCAAATGGTGCAAAATCTTTTGATAGGACGTTAGAAAAAATATTAAAAAATCCGGATCAGGATATTCATGATTCTGCCAGATTATCGGTATTTACAAGAAAGCCTGAGGAGTTGTATGAATTTTGCAGCCATATATTTGAGCATCACAGCCGTAATAACGAAAATTCAATATTTGCAATTGATAGGGAAAGCCCTGTTATAGTTAAGGAGTGGAGCCGGAAAAGCAGCGGGTTTTTCAGTGCAAAACTTAACGTACCTATCAATACGGAAAACGGCAAGATATATTCTGAGATAATGTTCGTACCTGAGCATAAAAAAAACCGCATGGCAACGGACTTGCTTTCTCATACCGCTTATGAGGTGGTACGTAAAGACGATAGCGGCTTTTACAGCAAGGACGCTTTGCGAAAATGGAATGTGGTGGTGAGGGAAGTTCAAAATAACCGCATGACCGACCTTGAAGGGATAATCGGTGATGAGGTGCGTTCGAAAAACGGCATTGGAGCCGTTACCGTTCGTGATTTTGATATATATAAAATGAAATCACTGTTTAGCGACCGCTGCAAATATTATGACAGCCCCATAGAACGCAGGAAAACAGAGATGTCAATGATACAAAAAGAGCTAAATAAAAAGGCAATGGAAGATGTTTGCCGTGATGAAAACTGGAATCCTGAGCGGATAGAAAGAATGTCCGAAAACTATTCGCTTCCCGATCATATGGTAAGATTTGCACAGGTAAACAAATATCAAGGGTGCGAGGTAAGTTACCCGATGATGGGGCGTTGAGTGTTAAAAGTTTAAATGGTGAGCCTTAGTTCACGGTTTTCGAGCCTTTCCTCCCCCCCCCTCGCAGGACGGGGTTTGTAACCCCGTTCTCATGTTCATTTGGGATTTGAGTTGGTATGCCGAAGAATATGGTTTGCACGGAAAGTAATGAAGGTTTTTATTTTATAACGCCGACAATATGGAATTGGTATTATATATTTGATCGTCATAACAGGTGGCATATATTGTCTGATTCACTGAAATATTGTCAAGAGCAAAAGGGCTTAGAAATTTATGCGTATGTTTTTATGTTAAATCATATACACCTGATAATAAAATCGCCGGATGTTGCTGGTTTTTTGAGAGATTTTAAGAAATATACATCGAAGAAATTGAAGGAAGATATAATTCAAACAGAGCCAAAAGTTATTGATCTGTTCAATGATGAAAAGGTTGGCTACAGATTTTGGAAAGAAGATAATCAGCCGAAAATAGTTGAAAATGAGAAGTTCTTTATGGAGAAAATGAATTATATACATAACAACCCAGTGGCAAAAGGTTACGTTGAGCGTCCTGAACACTGGAAATGGTCATCGGCTAATGAAAATAGTTTTATAAAGGTGAGCAAGTTATGGTAGGCGACGGCAAAATGAACAATAAGACGGGGTTACAAACCCCGTCTGGCAGGGGGAGAAAAATATGCGGGATAATAGATAAAGCATCACTTGTTTTTGTTATATTTATTCATAATTCGTCTCTTTTTCGCGACTTTATTGATGAAGCTTTAAAGAAAGGAAATTTTAGCAATACATTTATTTATTACAAAAAGAACCTTAAAGATTATTCCTCCGGTTCTTTTTTATTTTTATCCGCCTCAAGATTAATAAGTTGCTTTTGAGCCTCCCTTAGGATATCGTTATGTTTGTTTTTAATTTCCTTCTGGGTTTTTTCTGCGTTTTCCTGCACTTCTTTCATATTATCATCATGTTGACGGAATAGTTCCTTTTGTTCTTTTATTAGATGCTTCTTCCGTTCTTCGGTTTTTCCTTCAAGTTCTCTTAGGTTTTTCTGATGCTCAATAATTATTTTATTTTCTTCCTCTTCTAATTTCTTCCTGCTTTCCTCAATTTTTCTTTCCATATCTATTTTTGCTTTTTCTATTATACCTTCCTGTTCTTCACTAATTTCACGGTGTTTTTCTTTTGCCATATTTATCAGTTTCACTAATTCTTTATGTTCTGCGAGTTCCTGCTCGTTCATACCGCCTTGTTCAATCCTTCTTTTATCCTCTTCTGCGGTTCTGACAAATTCATCTATCTCTTCTTTTTCCTTATTTATCTGACTCCTCCTGATATCTATGTCTTTTATTACACGCCCTAGTTCGTCCTGTTCTCTTTTTATAGCCTTATCATGTTGTTTTTGTAACATGTCCATTTTAAATTCGGCTTCTTTTTTTAATTCGACGATTTCCTGTTGGTTTGAAAATGTAAGACTCTTTTGTTCCGCCATTAGGGCATTTTTTCTTTCCTGAATTTGCTTGCCCATCTCTACCATTTCCATTCTTGCCTGTATACTTGCTATTCGTTTATCCTGTTCGACCTTTAGTAGGTTTTCATATGATTGCTTACCTATTTCATATTTTTCCAGCTTTCTCTCGGTCTGTACGGTCTCCCAACGGTTTTTTCTGTTTTCTTCTGCGTTCTTTATTGCCATTTCATTGGTGATATTCTCGCTTTCCTTAAAAATATCATAGCTTTCTTTATCTATCTCTTTTCTCATTTCGAGTGTTTCAAGGTCAAGATATTTAAGGTCGCGTTTAGCATTATCGACCATTTCCTTTTGCTCTTTGAGCATATTATTCCGGTTAATTTGTGCTTTTTCTTCTATCTGCATAATACCGCGTTTGGTATTAGTGATAATTTCCTTCTGTTCTTTTTGCCTTCTTTTCTTACTATCGCTTTCTTTTTGTTCGATGTGTTTTGCAACCTGCTTTACTATCTCAAAATGCTCTGCCTTCATTTCTTTATGCCTTGCCAGCATTTGCTGTTTAAAGTTATATATGTTCTCTTCAGTCCGGCGTACCAGTTCGTCCTGCATGGATTTTAGTTTTTCTTCCGCCTGTCTGTTCATCATTTCTTTAGCGTGATTAATGACTTCCTTTTGCCTTCGCATTATGCTTCTTTGGCTTTCATTTGAATGTTTTTCAAATTCAAACAACTCGTCCTTTGCCGACTCCTTAATGTTAATATGCTCTTTTGCCATTTCCTCCCTATTACGCTTTATAACATTATGCATTTCATCATGGATTTTTTTTTACTTCCTCCATATTACCCTGCTTTATATAAAGCCCGCTTACCCTTAACTGTTCTTTTATATAGTTCTTATTATCCAGTAACTTCTGCTTATACTTATCTTCCAATGCTTTTTTCTTTTGCTTGGCATCATCTACTAGGCTATCTAGTTCCGCTTTTTCATTTTTTGTTAATTGCCTGAATTCATTTTCTATTTCTTCTTCTTTGAGGCGTGCCTCATTTAAAAGCCCGTTCAAGTCTTCTTTCATTATTCTGACTTGTTCGCTTTCAAACTTTTTTTGTTTTTCCTGAATACCCAGTGCAAGATTTTTAAGGTCGTCTTTTTCTTTCCGAGTTAGCCTTACCTGACGCTCCTCCAGTTCATATTGCTTTTTCCATGCAAGTTCCATAAGCTCGTTCAGGCGTTCACGCATCAACTCCTGCTTATCCTGAGGGAATGTTTTAAGGCGTTCTTCGGCTTGGTCTTTTAGGAGATTAAGCTTGTATCTTTTTTCCGCAAGCTCTTGTTCCTGCACATTTTGTAGGGCTATCTGCTCTTCTTTAGCCGTGTTTATCATTTCATCGAGTTCACGCCTTTTTTCCTGAGCTATCCTTATTTGTTCTTCTTTTATCTGATTGTGTTTTTTACGAACGGTGGCAAGAAGTTCTTGAAGGTCTTTTTGTTTTTCTGCGATATCGGATTTCTGCTCTTCAATCCTTGAAGTGCTATCTTCAAAGGCATTCTTACGGATAGATTCAATATCCTTTGATATAGAACTTTTATTGGAATTAAGTAAATCCATATATTGCACTACTTGGTTAAACACACAAATTCGTAGCACAAATTTAACATAAAAGTGTTAACTTTTAATTAACTATCTGGTTTTTATGGAGTTATACAAAGTTACCTTGTCATTTTCCATTTGAAGTTCCGATATCTTTTCAAATTTTTCTTCTGCGATTTTTTTTATGTCCATAGCTTCGATAGCGTCAATACCGTCTTCATCGATTTCTTTTTCTGCCTGCATCCAAATCAGTTCATCAACAACATTTGCTTTTATGAAGGAGGAGGCAACCTTACTCCCACCTTCCACCATCAGCCTTGTTATTCCTTTAGAGGCAAGAATTTTCACAGCTTCTTCAACATTAACATCAGCTTTGCACCTCAAAATCTCAACGCCTGACTGCTCAATATTTTTATTTTCAGCATCGGTCGAGCATATAATATATGTAGGGATATCATGAGCCGTCCTGACTAGTTTGCTGTCTATCGGGGTACGAAGGCTATTATCCGTTATAACACGGATAGGGCTTTGATTTTCCATACCGTTTAGACGACAATTCAGAATTGGGTCATCAGCTATAACCGTTCCCACACCCACTAATATCGCATCATTCTTCGCCCTGATATAATGGGCGTATGCTCTTGTATCCTCGCCTGTTATCCATTTGCTGTTGCCTAGCTTATCGGCTATTTTACCGTTTGCACAGGTGGCAAGTTTCAGCGTAACATACGGTCTGCCCTTCTCATGGATGCTGAAGAACCCTTCATTTATCTTTCTTGCGTCCTCTTCGCAAACTCCCGTGACTACCTCAATGCCTGCATCTTTTAGCTTTTTTATCCCCTCACCGGACACTTTTACAAAGCTATCCTTAGTAGCCACTACTACCCTTGCAACACCCGACTTAATTAAACTATCGGCACATGGAGGGGTTTCGCCATAATGGCTGCATGGCTCCAAAGTAACATAGGCGGTTGCTCCCTTTGCCGCATCGCCCGCCTTGTGCAGTGCAATATATTCTGCGTGCGGTCTTCCGCCTTTTGCCGTAATGCCCGTTGCTATTATCTGTCCGTCTTTTACCATCACACAGCCTACCGTAGGATTAGGTGCTGTTAATCCCACCCACCTTTTAGAAAGGTTAAGGGCTATTTGCATAAATTTTGTATTTTCTGATAAAGGCATAAATATAAAGTAATAGATATTAAACTGCTTTAATATATAGTAAATTCTAAATTCATATCCTATAAGAGCAACGTCATTACCCGAAAATACAAAATAAAAATAATAAGTTTACTTAATTATTTTTATGAAGTATTTCGCCAATTGCCAAAGGCAATTATAGGGTAATCTCAACGAGATCGCTCTATAGTTTCCTAGGGAAACTCGGACGATGACAGCATTATTTAAAAGTGTAAAAACTATTTTTCCTCTTTCGCAATAATACCTATCGTACCTGCAAAATCCTGAAAGTCCTGAACGCCTGTAAAGTCTTTATATACGGATGCGAACCTGATATATGAAACGGGGTCAAGTTCTGCCAGAACATCCATAACGGCTTCGCCTATCCGGTCGCTTTCAACTTCGCTTTCAACCGTTTTTTCCAGATTGCGGACGATGTTGTTCACTGCCATTTCCACCTGCTCTTCGGTTATAGGACGCTTCCTTACCGCCACCCTTATGGAACTTACCAGCTTATCCCTGTCAAAAGGTCTGCGTTTTCCGTCTTTTTTTACTACTACAAGCTCTTTAAGCTGCACCCTTTCAAACGTAGTAAAGCGTGAATCACACTCGGTGCAATATCTACGCCGTCTTATAGAAACACCTTCTTCGGACGGGCGTGAATCCTTGACCTGAGTATCTTCATTACCGCAAAATGGACAACGCATACCTACCTCTTTATTTAGTATAAAAGTTAAATGGTAAAAAAATAAAAAAGCTATTACTCGCTATAAACTTTTAATACTTTTTCACTACCCTTGCTATCCTATTTCAGAATAAATCGGGAATTTAGCACAAAGCTCTTCAACCTGTTTTTTAACTTTTTGTTCAGTCTCGCTGTTATCGGCTTTATTCTTAGCAAGTCCGTCAAGTACATCACCGATAAGGTTACCGATAAGTTTGAACTCCTCAAGACCGAAGCCTCTTGTAGTACCGGCAGGAGTACCAAGACGCACACCGGAAGTTACAAACGGGGACTCGGGGTCAAAAGGAATAGCGTTCTTATTACATGTCAATCCTGCACGCTCTAGCGATTCTTCCGTTTCTTTACCCGTAACACCTTTCGGACGCAGGTCAACCAGCACCACGTGGCTGTCCGTTCCACCGCCTACGATATCCACACCACGCTTTACCAGAACCTCTGCCAAAGCACGTGCATTATCTATAACCGCTTTACCGTATTTTTTGAAGCTTTCATCCATACATTCTTTTAAAGCTACCGCTTTCGCCGCCATAACATGTACTAAAGGTCCGCCTTGTAATCCGGGGAAAATTGACGAATTAATAGCGTTGCCCAAAGTAATGTCCTTACCCGTAGGAGTTTTACGCACCACCGTGTCAGGGAATTTTGAAAGGATAAGACCCCCACGAGGTCCACGTAATGTTTTATGCGTAGTAGTAGTTACCACATGTGCGTGCGGTAACGGGCTTGGGTAAGTGCCTGCGGCAACCAGACCTGCCACGTGAGCCATATCCACCATTAAAAACGCCCCCACTTCATCGGCTATCTTGCGGAATCTTGCCCAGTCTATAACTCTTGGGTATGCCGAACAGCCTGCTATAATAAGCTTAGGTTTGTTTTCTTCGGCAAGTTTTTCAACTTCATCATAATCTATCAGGGCATTATCTTCACGCACTCCGTACTGAACAGAATTAAACCATTTACCCGACATGTTGGGTGCTGCACCGTGAGTAAGGTGACCGCCCGAGGCAAGTGACAGACCCAATATAGTATCACCGGGCCGTAACAACGCCAGAAACACTCCCTGATTAGCCTGAGAGCCTGAATTAGGCTGTATGTTAGCATATGTACAATCAAAAAGCTCACAAGCCCTGTCGATAGCTATTTGCTCCACCTTATCGGCAAATTCACATCCGCCGTAATATCTCTTACCCGGATATCCTTCTGCATATTTATTAGTGAATATCGAGCCTTGTGCTTCCATCACCGAACGGCTGGTAATATTTTCCGAAGCTATCAGCTCTATCTGATTTTGCTGACGACCAAGTTCACCTTCAATTGCATTGAATATTTCTTTATCGGTGTCTTGTAAATGTCCTTCAAAGAAAGTTTCATTTTTGTTGTGCATAATTTTTTCCGCTAAGTTTGACATTAAAATAATTCCTTTAATAATAGTTTGTAGTAAGAAACGGAATTATACGTTTAACCGTTGATGTGTCACCCTGAACTTTTTTCAGGGTCTTTTTCAAGTAAAATGAGATGCTGAAATAAATTCAGCATGACAAAAACAACTAAATTATAACGTTCCAACCATTAAACGTACAATTCCGATAAAAAAACGCATAATTATTATTAAATACATTTTTCTTTATAACATTACTTTTTACATATCGCTAAGCTTTTCCACCCTTTTTCGGTGTCTGCCACCTTCAAATCCGGTAGTAAGAAAAGCTTTCAAACATTCTTTTGCATCATTTAAACTTACAAATCTTGCACCCAACACCAGAACGTTAGCATCGTTATGTTGTCTTGCCAATTTTGCCATTTCCACATTATGGCATAGTGCGGCTCTTATATTTTTATTCCTGTTTGCCGCCATGCTTATACCTATGCCGCTTCCGCATATGGCTACGCCGAATTTACATTTATTTGTCGCAACCTGTTCCGCTAATTTATACCCATAATCCGGATAATCAACGGAATCTTTGCTATGGGTTCCCATATCCAGAACTTCATAGCCTGACTTGTGCAACTCGTCTTTTAATATCTCTTTTAGCTCAAAACCTGCATGATCCGTAGCTATGGCTATAATTTCAGACATTCGCTCATCTATTAATAAATATTTGTAACGGAAAATATCAAAAAAACAGATTATTACAACAATTAATTTAATATTGTAATATTTGTTCAATAATTCTTGATTACTATGAAAATAGTGGGTAATGCATTATTTAAAAATGAATACTAATTTATTAACCGAAGTGGACTTTTTAAGTGACACTGAGGCGTTTTTGTTGTATAATGCTCTAATTATAGCCCTCTATAAAGGGAGGGAACAGGAGATGAATCATATGGCTGCAAACAATTTTTTTGTCGGAGAAGTTAATCAAAAAGAATCAGGCGTAGTATTAAACGAAATATCAGGTAAAGATCTAAACAACATAATGTCAGCTCAAAAAGCTTTCAAGAATAATGACGTAAAGGAACAAAAACAAACCGGCGCGGTTGAAAGTTTACACGCAAGAAGTAACGGGCAAGAAACAGATAAAGGCATAACACGTTAAAATACATCTATATACAAACCTTTTAGTTGAAACTTACGGCTTATACTGATATACTGGCTAAGATTTTTTTCACTACTAACTAGTTCATTCAAAATGAGAAATATACCTACCGGTCTGGTAAAAGATAAAACTTATTGCGTAAATTATCTGGTTTACAAAGATGAATCGGGGCAGAATTCATATTTATATATAGCAGTAAGGCAGGATCAGATGCCGGAATTTCAAAAGGCGATAAAATGCGGTAATTTCGATGCCGAGGATTACGGTATTGTTCTAGAACAGGGTGAAGGAACCGCATCAGATGATATAAAGCAAAAAATGCGAATGATGTATAATTGCGACCACGATAGCAACATAAGCATTGTTGACTACAAGCCCGAAGCGAACGTTGATAATTAAAGACTTCAGTGCGATTTTTACAAAAGTCCTAAAAACTACTCTCCCCTTGAGGGAGAGTTAAAACACGATAGTGTTTTGTGAGGGGACTTTTTAAGCCATATACCGACGAAAATGTCCCTTTTGCAGAGGCTTCTATGTATCTCGGATACCGGTCAAGCCATAGTATGCCGGTTTCATAACCATCGCAAAATACAAAAAAAAGACCCTTAAACTCAGGGTCTTTTTCATATTCACCTTGAAAACTTAAATTAACCGTTAACGGCATCTTTAAGTTTTTTAGCAGGAGAAAATTTAACAACTTTCTTAGCAGGAATCTGGATAACTTCACCTGTTCTAGGGTTTCTTCCCGTGGTAGCTTTACGGTCTTTTACAGTAAGGCTGCCGAAACCTGCAAGTTGAATACCGTTATCGTTATCGGCAAGTGCATCGGTAAGTACTTCTATATAAGCATCTAAAAAGTCCTGAGCTTCTTTTTTAGTGCTACCTGTTTTGCTAGCTATTGCCGCAGTTAATTGCTCTTTATTCATTTTTAAAAATCCTTTTTTATTGTTGAATTCACCAGGCTAAAAACGCCTAACATTTTTGATATCGCCTAAAATACTAAAAAGCAAGCATTTACTTCATATTTTTTAGTTTTATTCAATATTGAAGCCGTTATTATAAAAAATTCATAAAAATTTTTACCGATAATTCCATTTTTTTTAATAAGTATCTAATTTTTTACCAATGATATAAAATTATACTTGTATTTAAATTGTAAGTTGAGCAATATAAGCAATAATTAAATTATTGTAATAAATTATTCTTTATGTCATACGCCACATTCTTAATGTATAGGAATAGTTATAATGAAAAGTGAAGTGCAAAAAACCGCCGAAGGATTGGAATCGGGTCAGGAAACCGCAGATTCAAAACAATTTTTAACCTTTAAAGTGGAAAAGGAAGAATACGGCGTATCCTTAATGACAATCCGTGAAATCAAGGGCTGGAGCAAGCCTACCGTACTTCCCAACTCCCCGCCTTTTATGAAGGGCGTTATAAATTTACGCGGAGTTGTTATTCCGATTTTTGATCTTCGTCACAGGTTTGAAATGGGTACGACCGAACCTGATGAAAAGAATGTAGTTATAATTATAGCCGTTAACGAGCGTTTGATAGGCTTGCTGGTTGATGCGGTCTCCGACATTCTGACGGTTTCCGTAGAACAGATAAAATCCGCTCCTAAAGTAGATACCGATATTGACGAAAATTATGTGGACGGGTTGATTCAGTCTGAAGATAAAATGGTCGTCATACTTAATATTGAAAATCTATTTGATACTAACATGCTTTCCGAGGCTGAAAAAATTGCAGGTAAGGCTGATGTTCCTCAGGAGCAATCTGCCTCGGACAATAAACAACAAAATTAACTTTTACGTAAAAAGAGGAAAACACAATGTCTAATCTAAAAAAACTTTCGGTAAGTAAAAGAGTTTTAATTGCATTCTTTTTTATAATAGGCATGTTTGTCTTTTCTGAGTTTGAGACTTTCATTGCAATGCTGAACCCTGAGTCGGAATGGGATATTAAGAGCGTATCCGTTCTTGCCGCTCTTATTCTTGCAATAGCGATTGCCAAAATAACTAAAGATTCTATAGATGCGACATTGATGGAACAGCAACGGAAAGAGCAAACATTAGACAGCGTTTCATCACAGGTGATGATAGCTGATGAAGATTATAACATCATATACCTGAATCCCGAACTTATGAAAATGATGACCGAAGCTGAGTCCGATATCAAAAAAGACCTGCCGTCTTTTGATATTAAAAAGATAATCGGTGTTAATATAGATACGTTCCATAAGAACCCCGCTCACCAACGTGGCATGCTTGATAGCCTGAAAAGTACCTATAATACTTCAATTAATGTCGGCGGTCGTATATTTGACCTGATAGCTAATCCGGTTATTTTAAACGGCAAAAGGGCAGGAACTGTTGTAGAATGGAAAGACGTTACCAAGCAAAAAGCTTTAGACGAGAGGCTTATTAACAGCCAAGGGCAGATTGATGCACTTAACCGCTCTCAGGCATGTATTGAATTTGACCCTAAAGGCTACATACTGCATGCCAATGAGAATTTCTGTGGTGCTATGGGCTATGACTTAGATGAAATCAAAGGTAAACATCATAGTATTTTCGTTGACCCTGAATATGTTAAATCCTCCGATTACAAAGAATTTTGGGAGAAACTAGGCAAGGGTGAGTTTGCTGCCGACCAATATGTCCGTTATGGTAAGGGCGGTAAAGAAATATGGATTCAGGCAACTTATAACCCTGTTTTAGACAGTAACGGCAAAGTATTTAAAGTTGTTAAGTTTGCCGTAGACGTAACTCACTTGCGTGACGAACAAATGCGTTCCGCACGTATCCAGACATCACTTGATTGTGTAACCTCCAACGTAATGCTGGCTGACGAGAAGAACAACATCATATACATGAACGAATCGGTGGGCGGAATGCTAAGAAAAGCAGAATCGGATATCAGAAAAGATCTGCCTAAATTCGATGTTGATACGGTGGTCGGTTCTAATATCGATATCTTCCACGCAAATCCGGAACATCAAAAATCTATGCTTGAAAAGTTAAGCTCGACTTACAAGACATCTATTAAAGTGGGCGGACGTACGTTTGCTTTGATAGCTAACCCTGTTTTCGGTAAAAAAGGTGAGCGTCTTGGAACCGTTGTCGAATGGAACGATATAACATTAGAACTGGCTATCGAAGAAGAGGTCAAGCAGGTTGTAGACGCTACTACCAAAGGTGACTTTACACAAAGATTATCTTTAGAAGGCAAGGAAGGATTTATGCTGAACCTTTCTAAAGGCATTAATGAGATAGGCGAAGTATCGCACAGAGGCTTGACTGAAACGGTCGGCGTACTTAAATCACTTTCCAAAGGTGACCTTACCGAGCAGATTAACGGTGAATATGAAGGAATGTTCAATGAGATAAAAGAATCCGTTAACGGCACTATAAATCAGTTACGCTCAATAGTAGGTAGAATCAAGGAATCCGCAAGTTCGGTCAACTCTGCATCTAGTGAGATATCCTCAGGCAGTAAGGACTTATCCGAGCGTACCGAACAGCAGGCATCTACTTTAGAAGAAACGGCTGCCTCTATGGAGCAGATAACAGGTGCGGTAAGGCAGAACACCGAAAATTCCAATAGTGCCAACAGCCTTGCCGAAAGTGCCAAAAATGTCGCTACTAAAGGCGGAAATGTTGTAAGCGAGGTTGTAACTGCTATGGGTGGTATTACGGAATCATCACAAAAAATATCCGATATAATAAATGTTATAGACGACATTGCTTTCCAGACCAATCTTCTTGCACTAAATGCAGCGGTTGAGGCGGCAAGAGCCGGAGATGCCGGCAAGGGCTTTGCGGTCGTAGCCTCCGAGGTACGTTCCTTAGCGGGGCGTTCGGCGGCGGCTTCAAAAGATATCAAAACGCTGATAAACGAAAGCTCCGATCAGGTTAAGAGCGGTTCCGAGTTGGTAAATCAGGCAGGAGAAACATTAAAGGAGATAGTCGGTTCGGTTTCTGAAGTTGCTGCTATAATTTCAGAGATAGCCTCGGCAAGCTCCCAGCAGGCAACAGGTATTGAGGAAATAAATTCCGCAGTCGCCCAAATGGATGAGATGACACAGCAAAATGCCGCATTAGTAGAAGAAAATACGGCAGCTGCACAATCTCTTGTTGATCAAGCATATGGTCTTGCGGAGTTGATATCGTTCTTTAGGATTGAAGACGCTGATGAAGGACAAATGTACGCTGCGGCTAAGGTAGCGTCTATGGGCAGAGCTTCGACACCGGTTGCAAGCAAGCCTGCGGTCGCTTCGCATTCTCAGCCAAAACCAAAAGTTCAATCTGTCAAATCCGCTCCGGCAAAACCGGAGAAAGTTACACCTATATCAAGCAAATATGACGATGACTGGGAAGAATTCTAGTCCTACCGATAAAAAACAAGCCCTCTAAAAAAAACGGGGGCTTATTTTTATCCGGTTGAATATAAATTTTATGGAGTTTAAAAAATGGTTGTATTGAGTAAAGAAGAAGAACAGGCAAAAACGGCTGCTAAAGAAGAGATAAATGAAACTCTGAACAGGATATTTGCCCAAATGAACAAAGCTTTAGCCGATAAAAGCCCTGACGAGATAGCAAAAGAAAGAATTGACGAAACCCTGAACGCCCTTTTTGAGGCGGTAAACCAGAGTACCTATCAGGGCAAGAAAACAAAAATACCTGATTTCAAAAGAATAATTAACGGCGAGTTTTAGTGATTATTGAACTATAACTAACAAGGAGCCTATAAACGCTTTCGTCAATATTTTAGCATGTCTTGTCGCATATGCGTATAAAATTGACGAACCTAAAATTAAAGCTTTTTTGATTGAGGATTAAACGAGTTTGGGTTAGGTAGTAATATATCTCTCGGACGATACCCTTTTTAATATCCTTAGTACACATGTGGAAAAAACCATTTCTTTTGATGACATGAGGTAAAATAGCTGCTATACGTTGGCTTCACTCTTAAATTGTATCTGTATTTCATTTTAAATCTGCAATATGAATTATTTTGTTCAAGCCTTAGCATTTATAATCTTATTTACCGGTCTGCATTCAAAGTCAAATGCACAGGATTATATTGCGGACAATATAAAAGAAAGCTCTAAAAAGCCTGCCGAAATTGAAGCTGATTCAATGGACTATGATAAGGAAGCTAAAATAGTTACGGCTGAAGGCAAGGTTGAGGTTACACAAGGCGGTATAGTGCTTTTTGCCGATAAGGTAACATACGACCAAAACACCAATGTAGTGAAGGCTATCGGAAATATAAGTATTATGGAACAGGGCGGCAATGTTATGTTCGCCGATAGTATGGAACTCAAAGACGACCTAAAACAGGGTATTATACATAATTTTAAAATTAAGTTCATTGACGACTCACGCATGTGGGGAACAAATGCACAAAGGGTAAATGAGAAACTTACCGTACTTGAGAATATTCACTACACTCCGTGTAAGATGTGCGAGGAAAATCCTGAAAAACCACCTCTGTGGCAGGTAAGGGCAAAGAAGGCTACCATTGATGAGAAAGAACAGCGTGTAAAATATAACCATGCGTTCTTTGAGATTAAAGGAGTTCCCGCCCTCTACACTCCTTATATTTCACACCCTACACCCGATGCCAAAAGGAAAAGCGGTTTTTTAATTCCTAAATATTCAACCGATAAAATATTCGGAACAACGGTAAAAACACCTTATTACTATAATATATCCCCTAATAAAGATCTTACGTTAACACCTATATTCACTAGCAAGGAAGGACCTATACTTGCCGGAGATTACCGCCACCTTTTCCAAAGCGGTTCTATGAATATAAAGGGTAGTATAACCAATCCTAATAGGGTAGATGTTAACGGCAACGAGATAAGCGGCAATGAAATACGAGGTCATATCGAAGGAAGCGGTGATTTCAGAATAACCGAATTATGGAGTTGGGGATTCATCGGCAAGCGTTCTACGGACGACACATATCTGGAAAAATACGATTTTGGCGAAGAGGATACTTTAACATCGAGAGTTTTTGCAACCGCAATTGATAACAGGAATTACATCCACACCGAATCAATAACGTTCCAAGGGCTAAGGGAGAATGACGACCCTGGTTCTACACCGTTAATACTTCCTAGTGTGACGGCACATTATGAGACTCTGCCCGGTTTTCACGGTTCACGCTTTATAGCCGATGCCAACCTTATGGTGCTGACACGTGATGATGGCGTAAGCTCAAACAGGCTTTCTTTAAAAGGCGGTTGGAACATACCTCATATTACTAAGTCGGGTCATGTATTCGAACTGAAAACCTCCCTGCGAGGAGACGCTTATTTTGTTGACGAGGTACTAGAAAATCCCTCTGATCCTAACAGTCAGGAGCTTGACGGTTCAGTCGCCAGATTTATCCCTGAGGCAAAGTTAAGCTGGAAATTACCTGTAGTTAATAAAATATATGACAGGCAGGTGTTCCTTGAGCCTACCGCTAATTTCATCGTAAGCCCTTATGGAGGCAACCCCGATAAGATACCTAACGAAGATGCACAGGACATTGAATTTTCGGACGAAAACCTTTTTGACTCAAACCATTTTACCGGTTATGACAGAATTGAGAGCGGACCGAGGTTCAATTACGGTCTAAGAGGAAGGGTATCTGATAAAGATTATGGCGATCTTAGTTTTCTTTTCGGTCAGAACTACCATTTCAAAGAGAATAACAACTTCAGTGCGAGAACCGGTTTAGACGATCATTTCTCCGATTATGTAGGACGTATCGGCTACCATAAGGATGACAAGTTCAACCTTGCTTACCGTTTCAGGGCAGATGATGAGACGTTTACATTGAACAGAAACGAAATAACTGCCGATGTAAAGATTGCTCCTGTAACTTTCAATCTTGATTATCTTTCTGTTGATAAAAACTTTGATACCACTACCACAAGCCAAGGCAATGACAATCGTGAGTTAGTTATTGCCAGTGCTTCGGTTGATCTTAATAATCAGTGGAATGTTTCGGGCGGCGGTCACCGTGACTTAGAGGACGGTGAGTGGGTATATACCAAGGCAAACCTTTTATATAAGGGAGACTGTGTTAACGTAAACTTTTCATGGTTCAAAGAATTCACACGTGACCGTGACATCAGACCCAATACAACTCTTGCCTTGCAAATATCTTTGAAAAATTTAGGATACTAGAATATAATTATTTTTTCGTTATTATTCCGATAAATTTATTATAATTGACGAAGTGTTACGAAAAATAAAAAATACCATATTTAGTAAAAGCAGCAAAAAAATTATGAAATATATATTATCTATTTTATTTACAATATCAGTTTTGTTCGGCACCGGTTCGATTGCCAAGAACTTTGAGATAGTCGCTATTGTCGGTGATACCGCAATATCTACCGTTGACCTGAATGAAAGGCTTGAACTTTCTATAGTATCGTCAGGATTACCGAATAATAATGAGACAAGGCAAAAGCTGAAGCCCCAGATAATAAAGACACTTATTGACGAGGCTTTATATACGCAGGAAGCTCGGCAATATCGCATTGAAGTAACAGAATCGGACATGGATAATGCGATAGCTAACCTTGAAAACCAAAATAACCTTAAGCTGGGGGAGTTCGATAATTTCTTAAAAAAGAACAATATTCCGATTGATGCTATGAAAAAGCAAATAAGTTCACAGGTTATCTGGACTAAACTACTTTCACAGCAGGTACGCCCCCAGATAGTGATAACCGATGTGGAAATCGAAGAAAAAATGGAACATATCTCAAACTTATCGGGAATATCTGAGTTAGACCTGTCCGAGATAGTATTACCTGTCGATTCCCCTTCTGATGAAAAACGGGTAAGGTTGCTGGCTGAAAAACTGCATGAAGAAATAAAAAACGGTGCTAAATTTGAATCTATCGCAAAAGAATTTTCGCATAGCTCAACCGCTTCATCAGGCGGTTCATTAGGTTGGATAAGGGAAGAACATGCAACAAAAGAAATAATTTCAAAGGTTCGCAACCTTCAGGTGGGTGAGATATCACGCCCGTTTTTTGTTAACGGACAGTATTACATAATGAAGCTAAACGAACGCAGAGCTTTAGTAGACGATCCTACAACGGTCAAGAACTTTAAAATAAAGCATGCTTTTATCGAGATAAAACCGGAAACTTCAAAAAACGACATATCAAAAATTCAGGAAAAAATAATAAAAAACGCAAAGAAATATAAATCATGTGGTGACTTTGCAGCATTTGCGAAAAATGTCGGTTCTAATATAGGGACGGACACCATAGATATTAACATTGACGATATGAACCCTGAAGTTAAACCTGCGATAATCAACACCCCTATAGGCAGCCTTACCCCTCCCGTACCTGCTCCCGAAGGTGTACATATATTCGGTGTATGTGATAAAGAAAAACCGGAGTCTTCCCTTGTGCTTAAGGATAAGCTAAGAGAAATTATATTCCGCCGCAAGCTTGACCTGCAAGCACAGCGTTATTTACAGAAACTTCGTGAAAAAGCATTTATTGAAATCAGGATATAACGCTTTGCAAGATCTGCCTCCTATAAAAGACATATTGAGTAAATACAATATAAATGCTGATAAGAAATTAGGGCAGAACTTTTTATTTGACGGTAACCTGACTGACAAAATAGCCCGTAGTTCAGGTTCATTAGAAGGAAAGACGGTTATTGAGATAGGTCCGGGTCCGGGGCTGCTTACCCGTTCAATTTTATCTGCCGGAGCGGATAGGGTTATAGCCGTTGAAAAAGATGAACGCTGCATAACCGCCCTAAATGACTATCTTGTACCCGAATCGGGGGAGCGTCTTTGTATAGTAAATGCCGATGCCCTAAAAACCGATATCTATATAAAAAATGACGGTAAAGTAAAGATAATTGCTAACCTGCCTTATAATATATCCACTGAATTACTATTTATGTGGCTTGAAAATATTGATAAATTTGAAAGCCTTACTTTAATGTTCCAAAAAGAGGTTGCCATGCGTATCATGGCAAAACCAAAAACGAAGGATTACGGCAGGCTTTCAATAAAAGCACAATTACTTTGTGATATAGAGTATGAGTTTGACATACCGCCTTGTGCGTTTTACCCCCCTCCTAAAGTTACATCTACGGTTATTACACTGACCCCCGGAAAAGAACCGGTCGCAAAGGTTAATATGCAAACATTAGAAAATCTGTGCAAAGCAACGTTCGGTCAGAGAAGGAAAACTTTACGAGTCAGTTTAAAGCAACTTACTAAAAACCCTATAGAGATTTTAAAATCCGCATCTATAGACGAGAACAAACGCCCTGAAGAGCTATCGGTAAAACAGTTCTGTGATTTGGCTAATTCATTGGATAGTTTAAGTAACTAGCTCAACCATTATAGTAAATTTGGATTTAATTTACGCATAGTGTCATCCTATGAAAAAAATTTAGGAGAAATTTTTTATCATGGGATCCAATTCGAAAAGTTTAGGAAAACTTTTCGATATTAAAAAAGTTCCCTAACTTTTTTAAATGTGGATTCCACTATAATTTGTTTTACTAAACAAATTCGTGGAATGACAAATTTACTATTAAATGTACAATTCCTAAAAACCATAAGTACCAGCTATCATAATAAAAACATATTTTGAAAAATTTATCATTTTTTTTGCTTCCGCCCTTGAAAAAAAATAATACGTCACCAAATGAGTGGTAAGGGCTAAAGTACCTTGTAAAAATTTTATATATAAATGGAGTTAATAACATGTCTATCAGACCTTTGCACGACCGCGTTTTAGTGAAACGCATCGAAGAAGAAGAAAAAACTGCAGGAGGAATTATCATTCCTGATTCAGCTAAAGAAAAACCGACTCGTGGAGAGATTGTTGCAGTTGGCAGTGGAGCACGTGACGAGTCAGGTAAAGTTGTGCCTCTTGATGTTAAAAAAGGTGATGTAGTACTTTTCCAAAAATGGGGCGGAACTGAAATTAAAATCAACGGTGAAGAATTGTTGATAATGAAAGAATCCGACATCATGGCTGTTGAAGAAGCAGCATAATTAAAAATAACCGTAAAATAAGGAAACATACAAATGGCTAAACAAGTAATTTTCGCCGAGGCTGCTCGTAACGGGCTTCTTGCCGGTATTAACGCAGCTGCCGACGCAGTTAAAGTAACATTAGGACCAAAAGGTCGTAACGTAATTTTGGGACAATCTTTCGGCGGTCCTAAAATCACTAAGGACGGTGTATCCGTTGCTAAACAGATAGTATTCAAAGACACTATCAAAAATATGGGTGCAGAGCTTATTAAACAGGTTGCCAGCAAAACCAATGACATTGCAGGTGACGGCACTACTACCGCTACCGTTCTTGCACAGGCAATTGCAAGAGAGGGCATCAAGTCAGTAGCAGCAGGTTTAAATCCTATGGATTTAAAGCGTGGTATTGATCAGGCTGTTTGTGCGGTTGTAGCTGAAATTGAGAAAAAAGCTAAAAAAGTTTCAGGCAAAGCCGAGATAGCTCAGGTAGCTACGATTTCCGCTAACGGTGACAAGGAAATCGGTGAGAAACTTGCCGAAGCAATGGAAAAAGTAGGTGCTGAAGGTGTTATCACCGTTGAAGAAGGTAAAGGACTTGAGTTTGAAGTTGAAACTGTTGAAGGTATGCAGTTTGACCGTGGCTACCTTTCTCCATACTTTGTTACTAACGCTGAAAAAATGACTGTTGAACTTGATAACCCGTTTATTCTTCTTTTCGAGAAAAAACTAAACGGTTTACAGGCTATGCTACCTCTACTTGAGGCTGTTGTTCAATCAGGTCGTCCGCTTCTTATTATTGCCGAAGATGTTGAAGGTGAGGCTTTAGCTACTTTAGTTGTTAACAAGCTTCGTGGCGGTTTAAAAATAGCCGCTGTTAAAGCTCCGGGATTTGGTGATCGTCGTAAAGCTATGCTTGAAGATATCGCTATCCTTACCGAAGGTCAGGTTATCTGTGAAGACTTAGGTCAGAAATTAGAGAACGTTACCCTTGACCAGTTAGGAAGTGCTAAGAAAGTTGTTATCTCTAAAGATGATACCACTATCATTGACGGTGACGGATCACAAGGTGATATTGACGCACGTTGCAAGCAACTAAAAGCTCAGATTGAAGAAACTTCGTCGGACTATGACAAAGAGAAGCTTCAGGAGCGTCTTGCTAAACTTTCAGGTGGCGTTGCCGTACTTAAAGTAGGCGGTGCTACTGAAATGGAAGTTAAAGAAAGAAAAGACCGTGTAGACGATGCACTTAACGCAACCCGTGCTGCGGTTGAAGAAGGTGTCGTAGCAGGTGGTGGAGCTACTTTACTATATGCTACAAGAGTCCTTGACAACTTAAAAGCTGTTAACGAAGACCAACAGGCAGGTATCAACATCGTAAAACGTGCCTTACAAGCTCCTGTACGTCAGATTGCCGCTAATGCCGGTATAGATGGTGCTGTTGTTGCCGGTAAACTTCTTGAAGGCAAAGACGAGAATAAAATATTCGATGCTCAGAACCTTGAGTATGTTGACGCTTTCAAAGCCGGTATTATCGACCCTGCAAAAGTTGTACGTTCTGCACTTCAGGACGCTGCTTCAATTTCAGGACTATTGATAACTACTGAAACTATCGTAGCTGAAGAAGACAAAGATGATGACGCTGCCGCTCCTGCAATGGGTGGTATGGGCGGAATGGGTGGCATGGGCGGAATGGGATTCTAGTCCCCCACACTCAAACCAAATACCAAAAAGACCTCTGAAGAAATTCAGGGGTCTTTTTTTATTAGAAAATTACATAAAAAAATGCTATAATGACTCTAGACTAAGCATTAATAAAGTAATGTTTGGGTAAAAACACTCAATTGTATTGATGAATAAGATGAAAATATTTTTTATATCACTGTCACTAATATTTATTCTTTCTCAAAATGTTAATGCCGACCAGATAAAATCTGCATATTCAAAAATTATGAAGGCTGCTTCTGAAAATAATCTTGAGATTGCAAAAGAAGCAATAAGCGAGGGAGGTAAATCCATACTAAACCCTCCGGCATGTCCACCTAACGCTATTTGCTCTCCTTTAGTATACGCCGCAGAAGAGGGGCATACAGAACTACTTGAATATATGCTAAAGTCCGGTGCTAACCCTAACTATGTGAATGCATATGGTAACACACCTATTTTATATGCCGCTATGCGTAATAAAGTTGATTCAATAAAAGTACTAATGCACTATGGTGCAGATATAAATCAGTCGAACTCATTTGGAGCTTCAGTATTTAAACTCTCATGTATGTATGGAAATGAAATGATAGATACTATGATAAATAAATATAATGCCGATATAAATAAAGTTTATAATAATAACGCCGTCAAAACTCAACCACAAAACACTACCGCCCTAATGTCATTTGCTGAGAAGTGTCCTTTATCATCAATTAAAAAGCTTGTTGATAATGGTGCAGATATAAGCATAAAAGACTCTAATGGAATGGCAGCTGTTGATTATGCCGAAAAAGCTAAAAGAGATGATGTTGTAAACTATCTTAGCGGCTTATAAGAAATTATTTATCTAAATCTATCTAAACTTCCCTTTTCAATATTCGACCTTGCATCGGGTGTCGCAGAAGGAGTACGTATATCGCTCGGAGAACCGGCATCTTCAATACCGACAGATGTATTTGTATGAGGTTTTATTTTTGCATTCATCATATCTTTTGTTTCAGCATCTATACCCTGAACTTTTAACGGGCTTTTAAGCTGCTGTTTATAATTATGGTTGTTACGGTCACGTTCTTCAAGGTGCAATTCGGGTTCACGCTCCTGTTCTTTTGTATGTTCAAGGTCTGCACCCTCTTGTTTGCTTAACTCCTTTCTTTCGAATTTCTGTTTTTTTAACGAATCCTTATTTAATCCTTCATCTACCGTTGCATGAGCAAGCATTGCCTCACGCTTACGTTTTTGTTCTTTTTCTTCACGTATCTCTTCTTTTTTAGTAAGCTCTTTTGAGTGACCGTCATCTTTTACCAGATCGTAAAAAACATTATCTAGTGCTTCTATTAATTTACGGTCTTCATCATTTTTTTTATCCGACAAATTTTCCTCCAATAATAACACAAATATTATAGCACAAACCAAGCACCACTTCAAATAATGATAAAGTCGGAGTATTAGTTTTTTTAGGTTTGACTTCCACTGTATTTACCCATTCGGGCAGAGGGTAAATCACGCCACATAAGAAAAGTTATTTCTAAAATGGGTAAAAGGTTTATCTAAACAAATCTGAATGTGTACCGGTTCTTACTAAAATAAGTGATTCATCGGTTATAAGGTAAATTAGTAACCAATCAGGCTCTATATGGCATTCAAAGTGAGGATACCAATTACCTGATAACTTGTGTGGTTTGTTTTTTGCCGAGAGTTTCTTTTTGCCGAGAGTTTCTTTTTGCCGAGAGTTTCTTTTTGTTGAGTAGTTTATTAACAATGTCCCATAATTTTTTAAGGTCTTTACCTCTTTTCTTTGACTTTTTAACGTCTTTTTCAAATTGTTTATGGGTTTCTAATTTTAACACTATAACCTAGCTTAGAATTTGTTCTTCAAGTCTTCTAAGCTTTCATAGCTGTTAAGATTCTTACTTTCAAGAGAATCTTTTAGTGCCTTTTGTGCTATCTCATTAGGAAGCTTTACATCAAAAGGTAAACCTTTATGTAATGTAACTTGTTTATAAAACAGATTTATTGCCTGACTTGATGACAAACCAAGCTCTGAGAAAATGGCTTCTGTTTTCGCCTTTAAATGCGGTTCAATTCTCGCTCGTATAGTTTCTGACTTTTGCATATTAAAAACCTCCATAAACACATTGTAGCACATATGGGGAACGTTGTCTAGTTTTGTCCGTTATTCCGGAGCCATTGCAGCGACGAGTACATGCAACAATAATGTATAAAGAGTATAATTCAATCTATCAAGTTGGTCGTAGGAAATACAATCTTTATGATTTTCGCCTTGATATTCTAATTCCATGGCGAAGGCATTGATTGTGCTACGTAATATTGCATTTCTTATTCTGCCGCCCTTATACTATATCTGCTCGGTCAGGCTGGCATTGATGAACTCGTCTAAATCTCCGTCTAAAACTGCCGTTGTATTGCTTGTTTCATGACCTGTACGCAGGTCTTTTATCATCTGGTAAGGGTGCAGGACATATGAGCGTATCTGGTGTCCCCAGCCTATCTCTGTCTTGCTTTCGTTGACTACGTCCTGTGCCTGCTGTTTTTTTTGCAGTTCCAACTCATAAAGGCGTGAACGCAGCATACTATATGCCTCTGCCCTGTTTCTGTGTTGTGAGCGGCTATTTTGGCACTGCACAACGATGTTGGTAGGGATATGGGTTATACGGATAGCACTATCGGTTTTGTTAACGTGCTGACCTCCTGCACCTGACGCACGGAAGGTATCAACCCGTAAATCCTTTTCATCAATCTCTATTTCAATATTATCGTCCACCACGGGATATACCCAAACGCTTGCAAAAGAAGTGTGTCGTCTGGCATTACTATCAAACGGCGATATCCGTACAAGACGATGCACACCGCTTTCGGTTCTTGACCAGCCATAGCTGTTATGACCGCAAATTTTGAAGGTAGCTGATTTTATACCGGCTTCTTCTCCGACATTTTCGTCAATTATCTCGGTTTTAAAATCATGCCGTTCAGCCCATCTAAGATACATTCTAAGCAGCATTTCAGCCCAGTCCTGAGATTCCGTTCCGCCTGCTCCTGCGTGTATTTCCATGAAGCAGTCATTTGCATCGGCTTCGCCCGAGAAAAGGCATTCTACAACTTTGCTCTTTAATTTTTTGGCTAGTTTTTTCAGTTCTTTTTCAGACTCATTTACGGTGTCTTCGTCTTTTTCTTCTTCACCCAGATTTATAAGTTCAACGCAATCTTCCATAATCTGCTTTGATTCATTATAGCCGTTCAATGAGTTTTCAAGGAAAGTCCTTTCTTTTAAAAGGCTGCTTGCTTTTTCATTATCATTCCAAAGGTCGGGTGCTTCGCAAAGGGTGTTCAGTTCCTCAAGGCGTTTTACAGATGCATCCCAGTCAAAGAGACCTCCTGATTAACTCCAGATCACTTTTTATATCATCAATTAAATCATGTATTTCAGGCTTCATATCTAACCGTTATCAATATTAATAAATTCCACCATTACCAAAATCGTCTTTAAAATCGTTACCGTTTAATGTCGGTTCAAATGCGTTTGAAGTTGAGGAGTCAGGCTCGGTTCCTGCCCTGAAAGCCTCAAAGATAATCTGATCTTTCGGGGTATCGGGTGAAGGTAGCAAACCTGTTTTTGCATCTATCTTTACAAGCTTTACGCCGGAGGGTCTCCTAAACGGCAGGTCAGGCTCATTTTGTAACGCCTGCCTTGCAAATTCTTTCCAGATAGGCAATGCAACCGATGCTCCCGTCTCATTCCTTCCAAGACTTCTCGGCGTATCAAATCCCACATACACACCTATTGCCAGATTTGCACTAAAACCCATGAACCAACCGTCAAAACTATCGTTAGTCGTTCCTGTTTTTCCGGCAAGTATTTTGTCTAATGACATCAGATTACGCCCCGTGCCTCTTTGCACCACGCCTTCTAATATTGATACCATCTGATATGCGGCTATAGGATCGGCAACCTGTTGCCTGTATTCTTCCACATCAGGAGGGCTGAGGGAGTCTGCCTCCTCTTCATTTAAGCTAACAAAACAGCCCTCGCATGTTCTGTTATCCCTTTTGAAGATAGTTTTTCCGTTACTATTTTGTATCCGTTCAATAAGTGACGGGTTTATTACTTTTCCGCCATTTACCAACATTGCATATGCGTTGGTAAGCCTTATCAGTGTAGTTTCCGCCGACCCCAGTGCTACCGATAAATCTCTGTTAGGGTCATCATATATGTTGAATCTTTTAGCGACATTGACTACCTTTTCTATGCCCATCAACTGAGAAAGCCTAACGGTCATTGCGTTCCTTGATTTTTCCACACCTACCCTCAAGGTTGTAGGACCGTAATATTGTCCTGAATAATTTTGCGGTCTCCACCCCGGCAGATCATCACCTCTTTCAAGCTGCACCTCTTCATCTACTATAATCGAGGTAGGCACGAACCCGTTTTCTAAAGCCGCAAAATAAACAAACGGTTTGAATGCCGAACCCGGTTGCCTTTTAGCCTGTATGGCACGGTTGAACTGGCTGCCTCCATAACCATAACCGCCAACCATGGCAAGTACCTTACCCGTATATGGATCCATGGCTACTATAGCACCGTTGACTTCCGGTATTTGTTCCAAAAAATATTCGGTTTCATCACTTTGTTTTTCAACCGTTTTCCGAACAACCACCACATCACCTACGGCAACTGCGTCGTTCGGCTTTTCAATATCACCACCGACTGAATTATCATTGATATATTTTTTTGCCCACTTCAGGTTCTTTAGTGGTATTATACCTTTTGTTTCCTCGTCAATAGCTATTTTGGCCTTTTCCTTATCAAGCCCCAAAACTACGGCAAGTTCCCAGTCATCGAGCTTTTCAGGTCTTTCTATATTTTTTAATTCTTCTGCGTAATTTTCAAGTATTTTTATCTTTGCTACAGGACCTTTATAACCGTGACGCTTATCATACGCCAACAGACCTTTTCTCAAAGCGTCCTGAGCGTAACTTTGCATTTGCGGTTGCAATGTAGTTCTAACTGCAAGTCCTTTTTCATAAACGCCTTCTTCTCCGTAAAGTCCGGTAAGTTCCTGACGCACCGCCTCTGCGAAAGAATCAGCGTCGCTTACCATTTCGGTTTCATCACGCAAAGCTATATTAATAGGCTCGGCTATAGCATCAACCGCTTCTATCTCCGTTATAAAACCTTCCGCCAGCATGCGTTCGATAACCCAGTCACGCCTTGTTTTCGCTTTATCGTAAAACCTGCTTGGGTCTAGATCGCTAGGTGCTTTGGGTAATGCTGCCAGCATAGCCGCCTCTTCAATAGTCAACTCGTCAATGGATTTATTGAAATAATTAAGTGCAGCGGCAGCTACCCCATAGGAACGGTTGCCTAAATATATCTCATTAAGGTATAATTCCATTATCTTATCTTTGGAAAATTCTTTAGTTATCCTGAAAGCAAGTATTGCCTCCTTGATTTTTCTGTCCAGAGATTTTTCATTAGTTAGCAGAAAGTTCTTTACCACCTGCTGTGTTATCGTAGATCCACCCACAAGTGATTTATTTGTCCCCAAATTTGATGCGTTTTTTACGGCAGCCCTTACGATGCTTAAAAAATCAATTCCAGGATGTGAATAAAAGTTCTGATCTTCAGCGGCAATGAAAGCGTTTATCAGCCTTTTAGGTATAGCATTTACAGGAACGAACAGACGCTTTTCTTTTGCATATTCTTCCATCATACGCCCATCGGCGGCATATAACCTTGTTACGGTAGGAGGTTCATATTGTGCAAGCTTTTTATAATCGGGCAAATCCCGACCGTATTTATATAATATATATGAAACACCGATAGCGGCAATTACCGCACCTATCAAACACAAAGTTAAAACCGCCGTTAGGAAATTTACGATTTTTGTAAAAATCTTTTTCAAAATCCGACACCTTTTTACAGAAAAATTAAACCGTTAACAGTACAGATTTTTTTTAAATTATCAATTAAAATATACTTTTTGTCATTGGGAGTGTTCAATAAACATAGCTTTTGTAAACATTACACTGAAATCTTGAATTTTTGTCATGCTGAACTCGTTTCAGCATCTGTTACCTTTTATAAAAGAACCTGAAACAAGTTCAGGTTGACTACGGAAGTTATTTAAAATCACTATATACCCCCCTATTCCAATGCATATTTCTTAAAATGCTCATCTATTGATTTTACAAAGCCTGCCGACAGCTTTTTTCTATAATCATCTGATTGCAACAGGCGTTCTTCTTTTCTGTTTGAAAGATAGCCAAGCTCAATCAGCACCGAGGGTATATCTGCACCTTTTAACACCCTGAATCCTGCAAAGCGGTGAGGATTTGTCAGCAGTTTTACCTCATGCTGCAATTTATCGACTATAGTTTCCGCAAAGCTTGAAGATACGTTTTTTGTCTCCCTTTGCGTCATATCTATAAGCAGTTCGGTTATATCACGGGATTCATGCACCAGATCGATGCCTGTTATTATATCTTCTTTATTTTCCTTTCTAGCCAGAGCTTCAGCTTCCTTATCCGATGCATTCTCCGATAAAGTATAGACCGAAAACCCGCTTACACCTCTGCTATCATGGGCGTTAGCATGGATTGATATGAACATGTCGCCTTTTACCTTCCTTGCTTTTTCAACCCTGTCGGTCAATTGAATATACTGATCGGCAGTACGTGTCATATAAACATTATACCTACCTGTTGCTTCTAATTGTTTTTTAAGCTCCTTTGCATATTCCAAAGTGATATCTTTTTCGTATGTTTTTCTATAACCTATCGTACCGGGGTCATGCCCACCATGCCCTGCATCTATTACTATTAAAGGCTTGCGAGGCTTTTTCACGGGAAGTTGCGGCGATTTAAAGCTTTTTCCTTCTTTTGAAACAGGTATGGGTTTTAATTTTGTTTCATCATCGGGGTTGGAAGGTTTCAGGTCAAGTACCAGACGGTATCCGTATCCCTCTTTAGGTTCAAGGACGAAATTCTCTACGATATTCACAGGATTATTCAAATCCAGCACTATACGCAACGGTGATGTATTCGGAGAATAACGGACTCCTTTTATACGCTTTGTATGGCTGTGCGGACTCAAATTATCGTCCCATCGGGTATTATTGATATCAATTACCGCACGTGGCGGATTTTCTAGGGTAAAAGCCTTATATTCAGGCTTTTTATCCATATCAAGCACGAACCTGCTATATAGGTCATGGTCATAAGCCCTAAAACCCGTAACTTTGTTCTGGGAGTAAGATACAAACGGTATCAATAGGCAGATTAAGAAAATTACAAAGCGTTTCATTATTTAAAGACTTCCTGTCATTAAAACGAATTTTACAATAACAGAGAATATATCTTATTGAATAATATTTTTCAGCTATTTTTATTTCAAGCAATTATCTCTTTATAGGCATACTGAATTTAAGCCGCCTTTAAATCCTTGAAACCTACCATTTTATTATTTGCCTCGTCCCATAGTGATAGCCAGAAGCTTTTTCTGCTTTCCCATATACTGATTTTCACAGGGCTTTGCAGTTCGGGAACCGAGTAATAGCATTTTTCCAGACGGTAATTAGGAATTTTTGCCGATAAATGATGTATGTGATGATAGCTGATATAACCTGTTATCCAGTGTAACCACTTTGGCAGGTCATAAAAAGAAGAGCCGTTCAGTGCTGCATCGCAATAATTCCATGTCCGGTTGCCTTCCCAGTAAGTGTTTTCATACTGATGCTGTATGTAAAATATCCACGTTCCCACAACTGCGGCAACGAATGCTATCGGAACATATATCTTAAAGAAGGTAGAAGCTCCCAGCCAATAGCAAAACGCTGCACCTACAACTACCATATAAATATTCGTGAACATCACACTAACCCATGATGACAAACGCTTTGCTTTATAAAAAGGCACTCGCTGCTTCACAAGAAAATGTATCGTAGCTCCTGCGGTAAACAGGAAGAAAGGGTTTCTTAATATCCTATATTGCAGTTTTTGAAAAGGAGTAGCGTTTTTATATTCTTCAACCGTCCATGTTGTAACGTCACCTACACCCCTATGGTTCAAATTCCCAGATGTAGCATGATGTCTGTTATGCTCTTTAGCCCATTGTGCGTAAGGGGTCATTGTAAACACACTAAGAAGGGGACCTAGCATATCATTATATTTTTTGTTCTTAAAGAATGAGCCGTGACCGCAATCATGTTGGATAATGAATATTTTAACCACGAATAGACCGGCAAAAAATGAAAGTAATAACGTAACCGAGTAATAAGAATCCACCGTCAAGTACATTAGATAACATATGGCGGCAAAAAATCCTAAAGTTGAAAATAACTGTAACAAACTTTCATGTATCGTGGGATTTTTATATGGGGCTACAAGCTTATCCCAATATGCCATAGATTGTTTATTTTCCACATCTTCTCCTTATTTATATCATTTCATTACATAATAATAAAAGATTAGAACTTAGTAAATAATATTTTATCTATTTCCAATTGCAAGCTCACTGACAAAATTCAATACTTCTTCTGCCGAACTATCCTTTATCTTGTTAACTATTGAGGAACCTACAACAACAGCGTCCGCATATTTCCCAACTGATTTTACATCACTTGTGGTTTTTATACCGAATCCTACGGCTATAGGCAAATCACAATTTTGTTTTATTCTTTCCACCGCCTGCCCCACAGACTCGTAACTAGCTGATTTAACACCTGTAACTCCTGTAACTGCAACATAATATAAAAATCCGCCGGCTTTCTTTGCTATCAGTTTCATACGCTCATTATCGGTGGTAGGGGTAGCCAGTTTTATATTTGCGATATCATATTTTTTTGTAATCTCGAATAATTCATCATCTTCTTCTATCGGCAGATCAACTATCAAAACTGCATCAACTCCGGCTTTGTTCGCATCTGCACAAAATTTTTCCACACCGTAATTACGTACAGGATTATAATAACCCATTAAAACTATCGGAGTGCTATCGTTATTTTTCCTGAACTGTTCCACCATCTTCAAAATGCCTGAAACTTTAGCCCCTGCTTTTAACGCCCTTATTCCTGCCGCCTGAATAACGGGACCATCTGCCATAGGGTCGGAAAAAGGCATACCCAGTTCAATTATATCGGCTCCGGCTTCCGGCAGTCCGTTCAGGATTTTTTGCGATTCTTCAAGGCTTTTGTCATATGCCATAATATATGTTATAAGCCCTGCCCTGCCCTGCTGTTTTAACTCGTTGAATTTATTTTCTAATCTCATATTTTCTACTAATAAAATACGTGGAATAACACAATTAAATCTTGGAATTGCACATTTAATGGGTGAGTCGTTAAAATTACTTGTTTTTGTCATGGGCGAATTTATTTCAGCATCTCATTCTACCTTAAAAAGACCCTGAAACAAGTTCAGGGTGACGCATCAACCATTAAATGTACAATTCCGTTAAATCTTAACTCCCAAAGCTTCCGCAATAGTAAACACATCCTTATCACCCCGCCCGCATAAATTCATAATGATAATATGCTCTTTTGGCAATTTTGGTGCTATCTTTATCACATGTGCCAGTGCATGTGAAGGCTCTAAAGCAGGCAATATCCCTTCTGTTTTAGCACAAAGCTGAAAAGCCTCCAACGCTTCTATATCAGTTGCCGACTCATACCGGACCCGTTTTACATCATTTAAATAAGCATGTTCAGGACCTATTCCCGGATAATCAAGACCTGCCGATATGGAATGGGCGTTTTTAATCTGACCGTCATCATCTTGCAAATAATATGTTGCATTTCCGTGTAGGACTCCAAAACGCCCGTTACTGATTGATGCGGCATTATCTTGCGTATCAAGTCCTTTGCCCGATGCTTCAACGGCAACCAGTTCAACCCTTTCATCATCTATAAAATCGCTAAACAAGCCAAGTGCATTTGAACCGCCGCCTATACATGCAACCAGAGTATCGGGCAACCTACCCTCCGCCTCCAATATCTGCTGTTTAGCTTCCCTGCCTATTACAGACTGAAAGTCTCTGACCATCATCGGGAACGGGTGCGGTCCTGCCGCCGTACCTATAAGATAGTAAGTATCATCAACATTGGATACCCAGTCACGTAAAGCCTCGTTCATTGCGTCTTTGAGCGTACCCGTGCCTGAGTCCACCGGCACTACCTCGGCTCCCAGAAGTTTCATACGGAAAAGATTCGGCTTTTGCCTTTCCATATCTTTTGCACCCATATAAACGATGCATTTCATATCGAACAAAGCACATACCGTAGCCGTTGCCACGCCATGCTGTCCCGCTCCCGTTTCAGCAATTATTCTTTTCTTACCCATTTTTCGGGCAAGCAATATCTGCCCCATACAATGGTTTATTTTATGTGCACCCGTATGGTTAAGCTCATCTCTTTTAAAATAAACCTTAGCTCCGCCCAGATGCTCGGTCAGGCTTTTTGCAAAATATAACGGGCTTGGTCTGCCCACATAATGCTTCAGGTAATACTCAAGTTCCTCATTGAACTCTTTGTCATCTTTATATTTTTTATATGATTTTTCAACTTCCAGAATCAACGGCATTAATGTTTCTGAAACATATCTGCCGCCATATATACCGAAATGTCCTTTTTCATCCGGCTGTGAATATTTATTGTTACTCATATCAAATACTTTAAAATTTATTTTTTGCCGCCTTTGCGTTCTTGATGAACTCTTTTATCAACCCGATATCTTTTACACCCGGCTCACTTTCAATACTTGAAGAGACATCAACTATCTTTGCACCGCTTATTCTAATGGCATTTTTCACATTCTGCACGTTCAAACCTCCAGACAATATCCATGGTACATTGAACTCCCTACCCTTGAGCAATGTCCAGTCAAAAGAAAGACCGTTACCTCCGGGTAGCGGAGAATTAGGAACTTTAGCATCAAACAATATCATATCGACCACATCGGTATAATCCATGGATTTTACCACATCATCGCTGCAACGGACGGCAATCGCTTTTATAATACCGGCCTTATAACTTTCTTTTATATCCTTTATCCTGCTGCGGCTTTCGCTACCGTGAAATTGCACATAATCAGGTTTGAAATCTTTTATAATATTCTCCAATTCCATATCCGTGGGGTCAACAACGACCGCAACTTTTTTTACACCCTTCTTTAAACCTTTGGTTATCCTGAATGCTTGTTTAGGTGTTATGTTCCTTGGAGACTTATGGAAGAAAACAAGACCGATATACTCTGCACCATAATCTGCTGCTGCCCCGACCTCATCTTTGGTCTTCAGACCGCATATCTTTACTTTGACCGTCATAACGATGTTTTAATTTTCTTTTCTGCCTTCAAAGCTTCTATTTCACTTTCAAGGGCTTGTATTTTACGTTTATTCATTGAGTTCATTTTTTCATAACCGACTTTGGTAAAAGAGGAGCCTATACCGTAAACCACAACTCCCATAGCAAAACTACCTATTACTACTATATATAACGGAGCTTCAACGATATATGATAGCGGGTACATGGAAATCGTGACATCTTCACGGTTAGCAAGTGCAAATATGGTAGTAACACCCGTAATCAGTACGAAAAAAATTACTTTAATTATCCACATAACAAATGCACCTTTTTATGGGAGTTTTCAATAAATATATATTTAGTGAACACTCCTTTTTATTGAAACATATCCTTCAATGATTTTACGCCGCCTTCACTGCCTAGGTTATTCTTTATATCTTTAAAATCCCTTTTTAACTGATTTACAAGGTTTTTTCCACCTTCGGGGTTATTTATCAGATCCTGCACTATGGATTTCACTTCCAACCTGATTGTCGGCTTAAACAAATTACCGCTTATCAGTATAGGGATACTAAGCTTTTGTTCTTCGTTACTTTCAAAGTCCTGCGAATATTTAGGTGTTAATTTATACGCAATATTTTGTTTTGGCAAATCTATTTCACCACGTCCGGCAAAATTTAATATATCTGATTTCAGTACAAGATTCTCGTTTACCGCCAAACCGTTCTTAATATCAAAGTCTGCGGATATCTGTTCGAATCTGGTTGTATGTTTGGCAGCACCCAAATTAAAGGCATCAGGCTTGCTCTTTAAAATTGATATTAAGTCCACTCCTTGGATTACGCCATCTTTTACATTCAATGACATTTTACCGCTTAATTTTTCTACCAATGCCTTTTGGGTATTACCTACCGAATATAGGCTTCCTTCAATATCCGTCTTCCCTTCGAATATCTCTTTTTGTCCTGCCATTTTCAGGACTTGCTGCATGTTTAATGATTTTATGTCAAATTTAGTTTTCAATACAGACAGACCGCTTGCACCGTCAACCACAACCTCTGAATTCATTATCCCGCCATATAGAGAAACATCTTTAAAATTCAACGTAAGCCTTCCGCTTTTCAGATATGCATTTAAGGCAATATTCCCCACCTCAAAATTATCATATTTGATACCGCCGGACTTAAAATTAAAGTTAAAGTCACCCCGATTCAAAAAGGCAACATCAAACTCCTTGGTGTCCCATCCAAACTCTTTAGCACTTTCTTCTTTTTCATCGACAGATGTTTGCTCGGTAACTTTTGGATTTTTAGCAGATGCCGTAGTATAATTATTAAGATTAATACTATTTGCATATAATGACAGCTTTAAAGAAGGCTTACCGTTTATCTTCTCATGCTCAATTTCGCTATTTGCCTTAATATCATCTAATTTTATATCGATGTTATTGAGTTTATAAGTTGCACCGTTTATTGTGTATTTAGACGACAGGTCAAAAACACCTTTTGATTTATCTTCAAATATATTTAGCTTGCCTGACAAATTGAAATCATTTTCACCGGGCTTGATAGATGTTTTTATATTCAGGCTCGATATGTTTATATTTTGTTCACTTTGTTCATCAACATATGAAAAGTCGGCATCTTTTATCTCAAACTCGTTTAATAAGAAACGCTCGGTAATATCAAAAGGTTTCTCTCCGCCATAAACAACTTCGGTTACCTCATTGGGGTCTGCTACTTCCTTCTCCGCTTTTTTCTGCTCCCAGTTAGCCTCACCTTCTTTATTCACATTCAGGCTAACGTTCGGCTTAATGAGTTGCAGGCTATCAATTTCCAGTTTTTTATCAAATAACGGTGCTAATTTTATTTTTATCACCATCTTTTCAGAGGCAAACAAATTACGGCTTTCATCAAGTGAAGAAGCAACCGAAACATTTTCGACCATCAACGATATATTAGGAACTGCCATTGCGGTTATTTTACCGTCAATTTTCACCTTAAATCCGGTTTTGTCATGAATAAGATTTGTTATTTCCTGCTTATATTTATTTACATCAAGCCAAAACGGCACTGAAAGTAAACCCGCAACAGCAATGAACAATAATAATGTAAATAATATAAGTAATTTTTTCATGAATAATTCTTAGAATATCAGGTTATACGCTTTATTATATAACTAATAATATACTAATCGTTTTTATTCAAGCGTGCATTTAGCTCTTTACCTGCCCTAAAATATAAAGCGGCTCTTTCTCCCAAATCAACAAGCTCGTTAGTCCTTGGGTTTCTGGCTTTTCTTGCCTGTCTTTTTCTTATAGTAAATGCACCGAACCCTCTTAATTCAACCCTTTTTTCTTCAACCAATGCATCTGATATTTCATCAAATATAGTATCTACAACAACCTGAATGTCCTTTAGGAACATATTAGGAAAACGTTGAGAAATTTTTCTAATTAATTCTGATTTAGTCACTTTCGCATCTCCACAATTTATTAATTATTTGTTAATTCTATCACCTTCGGCATATTAATATACGACATATAATATTTGTAAAAGTAATTATTGATTTTTTTATATAAAGCTACGGCTTCCACATCGCAACAAAACCACTTGACGGAAATATCTGCGATAAATACGGGTTATCAAAACCTAAAGAACCGTTAAGCAGCATATCAAACATCGAATCTTTATCCTTTATTAAAACATTCTTTACCTTCAATCCCTCTTCTATATTTTTTTCTTTTTCCAACCATTTTATCGCATCGCTTTCTTTACCGATTGCATCGATCAGCTTGTTATTTACAGCCTGCCTTCCGGTATATATACGACCGTCGGCAAGCTTTAATACCTCCTCTTTACTAAGAGACCTTCTTTGTGCCACAAGATCGGTAAAATAATCATAACCGTCATCAATACCGTCCTGAACGGCTTTTTCAGCCTTAGGAGTCATTTTTTCGGTAAAACTCGGAGTGCCTTTCAAATCCGAAGATTTAATAGTGATAAAATTAATTCCCATTTTTTCGGCAAGCTCCGTAACCTCTGCCGCTTGCATCATAACACCGATAGATCCGGTCATAGTACCTTCACTTGCAAATATCTTATCGGCAGCTATCGCAGTCATATATCCGGCAGAAGCTGCAACCGTTCCCATAACCGCCACCACAGGTTTTTTCTCGGCTATCTTCCTAAGTGAGTTATATAAATGCTCACCGCCGACCATAGTTCCACCGGGACTGTTTATATGCACTATGACTGCCTGAACCCTTTCATCGTCTTTTAAAAATTCCAGCTTTTTATCACGTCCGTGACTTTGACTTATAATACCTTTTATATCAACACTAGCGATATATTCTTTCTTTAAATTATTAAGATCGAACACTCTCACCATAAGTCCTATAGCCCATAATACGGCAAATATTATGGTTAAATTACGCCATTTTTTTATTTCGCCTTTCATTCTAATCCGGTCAAGGAGTGTATCGGCTGATAAGGACATAACAAACAAAACCCAAATTAAAAAATAAAAACTTAAGTAACTGTAAACTACACCGATCAAGGTGCAGTTTACAAGTTACAATTATTTAATACTACTTGTCTTCGGACTTTGAGGAATTGCTATTTTCCAAAGCAGCTCCCAAAATATCACCTAGACTTGCACCGCTATCGGCAGAACCATAAGCTGCAATAGCATCTTTTTGCTCATCAACTTCCAAAGCTTTAATAGAAACCGAAACCGAGCCGGAATTTTTATCTACCGACACAACTTTTGCATCGACTTTATCGCCGACTGCGAATCTATCACTTCTTTGTTCAATACGGTCACGAGCAAGATCACTTCTTTTGATGAACGTTTTCAAGGCATCATTTATAGTAACCTCTATACCTTCATCTTTAACATCAGACACAACGCAGGTTACACGTGAACCTTTGCCTATATCATTAACGGCAGAAGCTCTAGGGTCGTCGCTAAGCTGTTTTATACCTAGGCTGATACGCTCTTTTTCCGGCTCAACACCAAGAACCTTAACCTTAACAACCTGACCTACCTTGTATTTTTTCAATGCCTCTTCAGCATTATCGTCCCATGTTATATCGGACAAATGGATCAGACCGTCAACATCACCTTCCAATCCGATGAACAGACCGAAATCAACCGTGTTCTTAATCTCACCTTCAATGATTTTTCCAACCGGATATTTTTCACTGAACGCCGTCCAAGGGTTATCCTCACATTGTTTAATGCCGAGGCTAATACGATGTTTTTCTTCATCAATATCAAGTATCATAATCTGCACTTCCTGACCTACCGACAAACGCTTGCCCGGATGTGCATTGCTTTTTGTCCAGCTAATCTCGGAAACGTGTACAAGACCTTCAATACCTTCTTCTATCTCAACGAAAGCACCGTAATCGGTAATGTTAGTAACAACACCTTTGAATTGCTTACCTTTAGGGAATCTGGTAGCAACTCCCGCCCAAGGGTTTCCTTCAAGCTGTTTCATACCAAGCGATATTCTTTTCGTTTCCTGATTGAACTTAATAACTTTTACTTTGATTTTCTGTCCTAAAGAAAGAACTTCTGAAGGGTGGCTTATTCTGCTCCATGAAATATCGGTAACGTGCAATAGTCCGTCCACACTTCCCAAATCAACGAAAGCACCGTAATCGGTAATATTTTTAACGACACCTTCAAGCTGTACACCTTCTTCAATCTGCGAAAGCATTTCCGAACGCTCTTCTTCACGTGACTCTTCTAAGATGGCACGGCGTGAAACTACGATGTTCCCCTGTTTAGTATCCATTTTCAATATCTGGAAAGGCTGCTTTATGTTCATCAACGGAGTTATGTCTTTTACCGGACGTATATCGACCTGACTTCCCGGTAAGAATGCGATAACACCTTTAATATCAACTGTGAAACCGCCTTTAACACGTCCGAATATCGTACCTTCTATAATATCACCGTCTTTACATGTACTCTCTAATGTTTCCCATGCTTTTTGTCTTACGGCTTTTTCACGGCTAACTATAGAACCTCCGCTGCTTACACTTTCGATTCTTTCAAGGTAAACCTCTACCTGATCGCCGACTTTAACATCGGCTTGCCCTTCTTCTATTTCAAATTCACGAATAGAAACACGCCCTTCTGTTTTCAGACCGATATCAATTATCGCAATATCATTTTCAATAGCAACAACAGTACCTTGTACAACAGTACCTTCTACTTTTTCTTCTTTTACGGATTGTTCAAAAAGATCGGCAAAACTTTCACTTGTTGTAAATTCTTCACTTTTCTTTACAGTATTATTTTTTGTCATGATTAATTAATTTAAATAAAAAAGTTAAACAAATGCCTTGAATGAATAACTATATTCACCAAAGCGGTTAGTGTGTAAGATTAAACATTCAAGGCATTGCTGAATAGTATAGCTTTATCTATGTCATTCTGAACTTGTTTCAGAATCTTTATTTTGTAAGCTATAGATGCTGAAATAAATTCAGCATGACGGTACGCTTAATTTAGCTACACTAATTCGACAATGCCAAATTCCATTTAAAATAAACAATTAAAATCGATATTTTACTTGTTTATCTTAGCGAAATCACGCCTTGCTCCGGCAACGACAGCAACAATTTCTTCAAAAACTTCAGATACTTCCATGTCGGTGGTATCTATCTGCACGGCATCTTCGGCAATTGCCAAAGGTGCTACGGCTCTTCCACTGTCACGTTCGTCACGTCGCCTAAGGTCATCTAACACGGACTGATATATAACCGAAACTCCGTTGTTTTGCAACTGTTTAAATCGCCGCATCGCTCTTACCTCTATATCGGCGGTAATAAAAAACTTCAGATCGGCGTCAGGACAGATAACCGTACCTATATCCCTGCCGTCCAGAACCGCCCCTTTAGGACTTTTTGAAAAGTCCCTTTGAAACCTGAACAGAGCGTCCCTCACTTCCGGAATTACTGCAACAACGGAGGCTGCACGTCCGATTCCTTCATCATATAAATGCGGATTATTAAGTTCTTCCGACGTTATGTTCTTAGCCATTTCAACAGCAAGCTTCTTATCTTCGGGACTACCTCCGGCTTCCAGTATCTTATAGCCCAAGGCACGGTATATACTTCCGGTATCCAGATAATTCAACCCGAAATGTTCTGCCAGTTTTTTGGCTAACGTCCCCTTTCCGGACGCAGCCGGTCCATCTATTGCTATAATCATAAAACTTCAATTATTTATTCATCTATCCAAGTAATAGGTATTAATATTATCGGTATAGTTACCTTTTGTATAATTCCTGTTATGATAAGAATATACAACATTCGTGTTAACGTTCTCATCCGAATCCACCCCCGTCCAACCGTCATATAAACGCAAAACCTGACGATTAGCAGGGGAAAACACCTGCCTGAAAGTTCTGTCCAGCTTAACGCTGAACTTATCGTTAAAATTCGGGCTGGTTATAACATTGAACAAAACTATACCGTCTTCATTCAGATGTTCTTTGACCTGCTCAAAGAACTCTTTAGTTATCAACTGGAAAGGAGTTGAAATTACGTTAGTAAATGCATCAAGGAATATAAGATCGTATTTTTCATCTGTTTGGTTAAAGAACCCTCTTGCAGGCATGGCAACAAATTTACGGTTATCTTTAAGCTTGGATTTTAATAAATATTTTTCAGAAACTTCCTTTAATGTAGAATCGATATCGACGAATGTATAATTATTGAAAGTATCATCCTGACCGAATGTAAAGCCACCGGCACCTATTACAAGTATAGATTTAGGCTTATCGGATACCCCGTCTTGATTTGCTATAGGATTAACGAATCTTTCTTCAACATACCTTATATATCCGAATCTAAGTTCGGGATTTGCAGAATATTTTGCGGCCGGGCTTCTATTTACTATCAAAACTTTAGTACCGTCCTCTTCACCGTTTTCTATCCTGACTATATTGTAATTATTATCCTCAACCACACCAAGACCTTCCATTATATGGCTACCGTTCAGACCAAAGGCGATAAACGTGATAACAACCATAAGAAAGTTATTCATACTAAACAGTTTTTTACTTAGTATCACAACTACAATAAGTAACAATACTATGTTGACGATAATTACGTTATGCACTCCTATAGCACCCATTAGTACAAGCGTTGACAAAATAGCACCTAAGAACGACCCTATTGTTGAAAACATTAATATAGTTCCCGTTGCTTTTGATAAGTGGCTACCCCTGAAATAGTTACTGACCAAAGGAGCGGTCTGACCAAGCAGGTAAACCGGATAGACAATAAACAGCAATGAGAAAATAGTTGCCTGTGCAACCCTGTGCGAGATATTATAATTATCAAAGATGCCGAAATATATCTCAAGTAGTATGTATGAAAGACCGAATACAAGTATTACCGAAGCACTAATAACGTTTTTTATTAACTTGTTTCTGATAGTGATTAATTTTTTCCGTCCGTATTTCACACGGTAATTTCCGCCTACATAATAGCCAAAGGATAACGGCATCAATACGGCGGCTATAACGATTGCCATAGTTTCCGTACCGCTTCCGACAAAAGGTATAAGCTGACGTATAGCGACCAATTCGGTAGACAGAACTACATACCCTTCCAATAAAATAACTATGTATATATAAGCTGCTCTCATTAAAACCTTGCTCTTTAATTTAAAATAGCATTATGTTTAAAACTGGGGAAATCCTTATGTCCTTTTTTATAAACACAAACCATGATAACATCATGAATAAAAAATGCGGATAAAGTAATATGTATAGAGCATTTCTCACAAAAAAACATTATAAATCTGTTTAAAAAGCTATTTTTAAACAGTTCATGCAGTTATTTTTCCGCCGATAGAATTAACAAGTTGAGAAAAATGCGGAAAGCTTGTATTTATCATCGTACCGTCATCTACGGCGACAGGTTCTTTTGCGACCATTCCAAGTATGAGGAATGACATGGCTATGCGGTGGTCAAGATGTGTTTTAACCATTCCTCCACCTTTAACATCGCCTCCTGTTACCTTTAACCAATCGTTCCCCGCTTCGAATTTAACACCGCACGCCTTCAAACCGTCCGACACCGCTTGTAATCTATCGCTTTCTTTAACACGCAGTTCTTCCAAACCTTCCATTAAAGTGTCACCTTCGGCTACCGCAGCGGCAACCGCCAGTATCGGGTATTCGTCAATCATGGAAGCCGCACGTGATGCGGGGACTTTCACACCTTTTAACCTACTATATTTAACCTGAAGGTCTGCAACCTGTTCACCTGCCTGAATCCTTTTATTCAGGAGTGTTATATCACCACCCATTTCAATTAATGTATCATACAGCCCCGTCCGAAGCGGATTAATGCAAACATTCTGAATGGTTATTTCAGAATCGGGAACTATAAGTGCGGCGACTACCGCAAATGCGGCTGACGAAGGATCACCCGGCACATTAAATTCCATAGCTTTTAGCTCCGGAAATCCTTTCAGGGTTATTTCACGCCCGCCATTTGCATTGTCATTCGCAACAATCTCAGCACCCAAACCTTTTAGCATCAATTCGGTATGGTCACGAGTAGCGACAGGCTCAATAACGGTGGTCTTCCCCCTGCAATTTAAACCCGCAAGTAAGATGGCCGACTTAACCTGTGCGGAAGCTACCGGAAGCTCGTATGTTATCGGCAATATTTCATCATTTCCGATAACCGTAAGGGGCAGCCTTCCACCTTCTTCACATTCAAACCTGACATTCATTTTTTCCAGCGGTTGCATAACTCTGGACATAGGTCTTTTCTTTAAACTTGCATCTCCGGTAAATACGGTATTGAACTTATAAGGGGCAACAAGTCCCATTAACAGCCTTACACCTGTTCCGGAGTTGCCTAAGTCAAGCTCATTATCTGCCTTGGTTAATCCGCCGACACCTACACCTTTTACAACCCATTCGCCATTTTGTTCTTTTTTGATATCCACACCCATAGCCTGCAATGCTTTTGATGTGGCTATAACATCTTCACCTTCTAAAAGTCCGCAGATACGTGAAGTGCCGATTGCCTGTGATGCAAATATTAAACTTCTGTGCGAGATTGACTTGTCACCGGGTACTTTAATAACCCCGCTCAAAGAACCGCATTTAGCTGATTGTAATTTAGTCATTATTTTTTAGTGTTAAGTGATAGTGTTAAGTGTCAGTGTTTTTATCCCTTAACACTAACACCAACCACTAAAACTAACTACTACTCCACTATCTTTTTCCACAAGCCTTCAAAAATATTATCGGCACCGACAATGCGAGCTTCTTTTTTCTCCTGTATTTCCTCACGTTTAGTTTCACGTCTTGATTTTTTTTCAGGGAACGGCTCTACATTATTATCCTCTTGAGGCTCACTAATCTTTTTAGGTTTTTCCTGTTTATTAACAGGTCTTGTATCAGCCTCAGGAACCGAATCTTCATAGCCTTTCATTTTCTCGATATAGAAACTATTAGCACCTGCCGTATCATCAACATTCAGGAAAACTTTTACATTATATTTATTTTCTATCTTGCTTAGAGGTTCTCTTTTGTTGTTAAGTATATAAAGTGCCACATCCTGAGTTACATAAACACCTACTGCCTTACATTTTGACCTGCTGACATCATTTTCAACGGCTCTCAAAACCGTAACGGCATTAGACTCGGTAGCCTTCACCACACCAGCCCCTACACAGGTAGGGCATACCATGGTGTTTACCTCCAGAAAACTTGATGCCATTCTCTGACGTGACATTTCCAATAATCCGAACGTACTTATCCTGCCTATCTGTATCCTCGCCCTATCATCTTCGAATGCGTCACGCAATACTTTTTCTACCGTCTTCTTATTCCTAAGATCAAGCATATCGATAAAGTCTATGACGATAAGCCCCGAAAGGTCACGCAATCTAAGTTGCCTTGCAACTTCACGTGCCGCTTCGATATTGGTAGATACCGCCGTTTCTTCCACCGATCTTTGTCCGGTTGAGCGTCCTGAGTTCACATCAATAGATATAAGTGCCTCGGTCGGATTTATAACCAATGCTCCGCCCGAATCAAGCGGAACCTCAGGATTATAAAGTGCGGCTATCTGCTCTTCTACCTTATAGCGTGTAAAAACAGGGACTTTATTTTTATATTGTTTTACCCTTGAAGCATGACCCGACATAACAACTTTAATAAAGTCCTTAGCGGTTTCAAAAGCTTCTTTTCCTTCTATCAGCACCTCATCGATTTTTTCATTGTAAAGGTCACGCATGGTACGCTTGATAATATCACCTTCGGCATGAATAAACGCAGGTGCGTTTGACTGCTTGGTCTTTTCAATTATACCGTTCCAAAGTCCTGCCAGATAATTATAGTCACCCCTTAACTCGTCCTCGGCTCGCTTAGCACCTGCCGTCCTGATAATCAGTCCTTTTTCTACAGGTATGTTAAGATTTTTAAGTACGGACTTCAGACGTTTTCTATCTTCACGGTTTTCTATCCTGCGTGATACACCGCCTCTTCTTAGTGAGTTAGGCATAAGCACGCAATAACGCCCCGCTAGTGAGATAAAAGTAGTAAGGGAAGCACCTTTATTGCCCCTTTCCTCTTTTTCGACCTGAACAAGCACTATCTTATTACGCTTGATAACTTCCTGAATCTTATATTTGCGGTATAAGTTCTCGTCATGCTTTTTGTCGTCTTTTATTTCCTGTTCTTCTTCTACGGCAACAACATCAACTTCCGATTCGGAAGATTCCTCATTTCCCGAACCACCTGATTTTGCAGCTTTTACAGGCTCATCATCATCTTCAGATTCCTCTTCATTAGAGTTACTGCTTCTTATTGACTCAAGAAGAGCCTTCTTATCTGCGACAGGTATGTCGTAGTAGTCGGGGTGTATTTCTGAAAAAGGAAGAAAACCATGTTTATCACCGCCATACTCTACGAAGGCAGATTGCAATGAAGGCTCAACTCTGGTTATTTTAGCTAGATATATATTTCCTTTTAATTGTTTTTTTACCGATGTTTCGGAATCATACTCCGCAACACGACCATTTTCCAACACAACAACGCGAGTTTCCTCTACGTGAGTTGCGTCCACTAAAATTCTTTTTGGCATTTATTAAATACTCCATAGGCTTTCGCTCACGGCGACAGTTTAATGAAACCATTATATTTTCTATTACTAGAAGTGATTTATCTAAAAATGTCATCCCTGAACACATGTTTATAAAAAGTTTGGACATTCTCATTTCGGAAATTATTTTTTATTCCTACTCAAGAACGGATATTCTACATTTAAGCGGATCAAGATCCGCATACACAATAAAAATAGCAATTTTTCCATATTGTTTGTTTATATTTAAAGCCTGATAATTATAAATAACTCAGCATTAATAACAAAAACGAAAGTTTGCTAAAGTCATATCATACACATATTTCTGATTAAATAAATAATTTTTATATATTTAAAAATAAAAATGCGAAAAACAGGATAAAAAACAATCAGATACCAAATTTACCTTCAACCGACACTAGAACTTTAAACAGGCTTCCCATATTTTTCACATCTATCAGCCTTTCAACGCAATCACTAACCCTCTTCGCCTGTTTTTTATTTGCCGCACCGGCAACCAGAATTTCACGGCGTTTTTCTATGCCTAACGACATCAAAAATTCACGCTGGGTAACAATACTGCAATCATCTATCCCCTGCTCTTTAACCGCCTCAGATAACGCCACAAAATCAACATGTGCGGTTATATCCGCCTCACCTATGTTTTTCAGCACGTCATGGAATTTGTGGTTTTTCATACCCTGCAATGTATCTTTATATCCGTAATAATCATAGCCGTAATCTATGAAAACCCCTGCCCCGCCGAACTCTTTTATACGTTTGGCTATGTCCTTTACGATTGCTAATGAACTTTGACTTACCTCCAAAACGTCGCCTTCCTTTACAAACGGGTGCTTTTTATTAAATTCATCTGAAAAACCGCAAACAGGCGAAAGTCCGAATCTTAATTTTTCGTTTTTATCTAAAAATATTAAGTTCTCGCACCACCCTTCTTTTGTTTTCACATACTGGTTAATAGGCAGAGCATCGAAAAATTCATTCGCTACAAAGAACGATTTTTTTCGCGGTATTGTGTTTATGTTATCATGCCATTTAATATTACCGTGCATTCCTTCTAAGGTTTCTTTTTGCACCTGTTGCAGTTGAAGGCTGTTTTCCACCATGTGTATATCTATAGCCTCATGAAATCCTTTTACACGCCTAGTGCCACGCAAAAGGTCTTTCATCAAAACACCCCTTCCCGGCCCCATCTCAACCAAGGCTACACTGCTTGGAGTTCCCATATTTATCCACTGATATGCTATAAACACCCCGATAAGCTCACCGAACACCTGCGATATTTCAGGGGCGGTTATAAAATCCCCTCCTTTTCCGAAAGGCTGCCGACTGCCATAATAAATCGGCAGTGCATAGCCCATAAGCTCACTTATGGATATATGACCTTTATTTTTTATAATAGTTTTTATATCCATCTGTTTTTTTAATTTTTCGATAAATATAGTAAATTTACTATATTTATAATTTACTATAGAAGGTTCTGCAAAAGTCAAAAAAACTACTCTCCCCTTGAGGGAGAGTTAAAAACACGAAAGTGTTTTTGTGAGGGGTAAAAACTCGCAAGTGTTTTTATACCTGCATGTATCACCCCCTCCCCAACCCTCCCCCGTACACGGGAAAGGGAACAAAAAGAACTCAATTTTCAACCTTACAACCTTTTGCAGAGGCTTCTATAGTATATTATGTCATTCTGCGAATTTGTTTAGTAAAAAAAATTATAACGGAATCCTATTTCTCCCGACCTTTCCTCATAGCAAAAAATACGATTATAATTCCCGTAATCATCATAGGGAATGATAACGCCTGCCCCGTAGTTATCTGCATGAATAAAAATCCGATATGCTCATCAGGCTCACGGTAATTCTCAACGATTATCCTAGCTGCTGCGTATCCTGATACAAATATTCCCGCCAAAACTCCGGGGAACTGTTTTAACTTTGTGTAGTTTGCTATAACAAACAATATAATGAATAATAGCAATCCTTCTAAGAAGGCTTCATAAAGCTGGCTTGGGTGTCTTGGCTGATTGCCGCCTGTCGGGAACGCCATAGCCCACGGAACATCGGTCACACGCCCATATAGCTCCCCGTTTATAAAATTTGCTATCCTTCCGAAGAACAGCCCTATAGGTGCGGCACAGGCAAGCAGGTCAAACAGCACCCATACATTAACTTTCTTCTTCTTGCAAAATATTATTGTTGCGATAGCCACCCCTAAAAAGCCACCGTGAAAAGACATTCCCCCTGACCATATTTTCAGAGCCTCTCCGATATGCGAAATATAATATTCAAAATTGTAGAACAGCACATAACCCGAACGACCGCCCAGAATTATACCGATAATTGCCCAAACCATAAAATCATCGAATACTTTAAGATTCTGTTGCACAGGCGGTTTTTTGTTAAGCCTGTCGGCATATATAGCACCGATAACGATTCCTGCCACATATGCTAAAGAGTACCACCTGATAGCAAATGAGCCTATTTCTATTAGAACCGGATCGATATGTGGATATTCTATCACTTTATTATTTATTAAGATTGTTTTTTATGTTTATATAAGCTGAAAACTCATAACTATAAAGAGTAATAAAGGAAATGGATAAAGAAAACAAATTTTTTGAAGATTTTACAAAACTTGCAGGCTCCGCAATGGATACGGCGTTCAACTCATTTGCCGACATGAAGTCACAATTTGACCATGCGGTGCATGAAAAGGTAGACGAGCTACTTAAAAAACACGACCTTGTGACCCGTGAAGAATTTGAAGTAGTAAGTCAAATGGCACAAAAAGCTCGCCTTGAACAGGAAAAATTATCAAAAAAAATTATTGCTCTTGAAAAAAAACTAAAAGGAAACAAATGATAAGTCAGAACATAATACTTGTAGGCTGCGGAAAAATGGGAAGTGCCTTATTTGGCGGACTGCTTCCTAATCTGGAATCAAAATCTCAGGCTCTGGTAATTTCACCGAGCGGCAAAGGCTCCGATTTCGGTGTAAATCTGGTAAATAGCCCTTCACAAATACCGCAGGATTTTAAGCCTGAAATAATTTTATTAGCCGTAAAGCCTCAGATTATCGGCAATGTTTTAGAAGAATATAAAAAATATACCGACGGCAACACTTTGTTCATATCCGTTGCGGCAGGCAAGACAATAAAGTTCTTCGAAGATAAATTAGGAAAACAAACTCCCATAGTAAGGGCAATGCCTAACCTGCCTTCACTTATAAAACTCGGTGCTACTACAATATGTGCCAACGATATTGTAACCGAAACTCAAAAATCTATTACAACCGGCTTGTTCGAATCGGTGGGCATGGCTATATGGCTTGATAGCGAATCACAAATGGACGCTGCCACAGGTCTTGCCGGAAGTGGTCCTGCTTACGTATTTCATTTTATCGAATGCCTGATAGAAGCCGGAATAAAAGAAGGATTGCCACAAGACACCGCAACCGAGCTTGCAATAAGCACCGTTTTGGGCAGTGCCGTAATGGCTAATAATTCCGACAATACGGTCATACAGTTAAAAGAACAGGTAATCAGCCCGAACGGGACCACGCAAGCAGGTATTGACGCACTTTCTAAAGACGGCTCATTACAAAAACTCATTCAAAATACCGTCTCTGCAGCTACTCGTCGTTCACAAGAATTGGCTGAATGAAAAATACTCTGACTTGTCATACTGAACTATAGTGAATTCATTTACGTCATCGCCCGAGTTTTCTTTAGAAAACTATAGGGCGATCTCGGTGAGATTACCCTATAATTGCCTTTGGCAATTCGGGTAATGACGTTTTTTATGAGAAATGAATTTAGAATTCACTATATATCACACTCCCGAATAAGAAATACGGATTCGGATTACCTTGTATAATAATAATTATTATAGTTCTCTACGGCTTTTTGTGCGTCCTGAAAATCAGAAAGGGCAGGATTTGTAAAGTCTGAACGGTTAGTTATAGCACCTATGAAATTCGCCGACATAGCACAGCCGATTCCTCTTTGACATTGCTTTGTAAGCAGCCTGCTATATTTTAAAGATACCGTACTTTCCCTGTTAGGTGTAACTTTCATACTGTACGGCACTGAGAAGTTGTTTAATATCTTCTCCGCACCAATACATAAGGAATCACCGTCTACACAATATAAAACAGCCTCACCGGGTCTATCATCTAACACCCACTCAAACATTGAATCCAAAGAATCCCTACCCGTAATAGCGAACGTCACGTCCTCAACATTACTTGTTAACAGCGTTTCAGGCTTAACCTGAGCCGCCTGTTCATTAGGACGAACACAAGATGAAACAAATAAAACACAGGATAGTAACAAAAATAAACGCATATAAAAAAACCTAATCAATTAAATATCCGACTCCGCCTTCCAGCCCTACATTCCGCCCTGTATTTTTCGGAGCACCTATACTGCCTAAGAAGAATGTTTCCATATTAGACCTATGTGTAAAATTATCGGTCGGAAGACGAATATCGTTACCTCTTACAGGGTCGGTAAGATAAGGTGTAACCGCAATTACCAGCTCTGTTTCGTTACGCTGAAAATCAACACTCCTGAATAATGTACTCAATATAGGAATATCACCCACCCCCGGAACCTTATGTATATGTGATTTACTGCTGTCCTCAATAAGTCCAGCTATCATAAAACTTTCACCAGATGCCATTTCAACGGTCGTATTCGCCCTTCTTGTTGAAATGGAAGGCACGGATATTGAATTTACACTCACAACTTTCGGGTCAACTTCAGAAACCTCAGATGCAACGCTAAGCCTTATACGGTTTTCAGACAGCACTACCGGAGTAAATTCCACGCTTACACCCACAGGCTTATAGTCAACCGACATAACATTACCCGCCTGAATCACAGGAACGGGTATTTCACCGCCCGCCAGAAAATCGGCCGTCTCACCCGATATTGCTATCAAAGTAGGCTCGGCAAGGACTTTAAACACCCCTTCCCTTTCTAAAGCACCAAGTACGGCAGAACCTGAAGTTATAACACCATGCAAGCCAAGCCCAAGTTTCTTCAAAACATCACGGCGAATTTCGCCCACTCTAACCCTAAGCATTACCTGCTGTCCGCTTCTTAGACCCATAAGATTCAGCACATTATTTTCATCACCGACATATTCTCTAACTACATTAACTATCTGTGCGGCAGTCTGAGCGTCACTGACCGTTCCTTTTAACGCAACACTGCCGTTAACCGTGGCAACCCCTACTTTTTGTTCCGGGAAAAGGCTGCTTAACGTACGCTTTATAGAAAGCAGGTCTTGAGTAACGGTTACATTCACCTGCCTTACGATACGCTTACCGTTCATGAACCTGATATTTGTATGTCCCAGCCCATGCCCTATTACGGAAACCTTTTTAGGTGCGTGCTTAACTACTCCGGCAACCTCCCTGTCGGCTATCAGCACATGGCTCATTGCACCTGGCAAATCTATTATTTCCGCCCCATTCTTGCCTATAGTAAGGTTTATAACATCACCTGCAACAGCAATATTTGCAAGTGAAAGTAGCATAGCTGAACAAAAACCGACTTTTAACAATAAACTTCTGATAAAAAACATTAAAACCACCTAAAACACTTTTAAAAAGCTTCAAAAAATGAAGCCGCACGTAGAAAATGCACTGCATTAATATAATTTATAGTTCATATAGGAAGGTCAAGTCAATATAATTTAATTATCTACAATTTAATTTTACATATTGATTTATAATAAAAACATTATCGGCGGTATAATAAATTTTACGTAAAAAACATGCTGACAGACATTAATAAAAGTTAAAGTGCGAGTATGTTCTTTATAGTCGTTCGTCTATTATAGCCCTTTGCGATAAAGGATTTACAACATTATCGGGAAGTACCTTGATAATTTTATTATATTAATATCATTCCCGATGTTACGTCGGGAATCTTCTTGTAACTATATAATATCCCCTTATAATCTCTTAAACGATATTCGGGTTAATAAATGAATTTTTCTAAAACCGGACATATTCAAACATATTTCGGACGTTTTGATAAATAGTCTTGTTAATCTTAATAATTACGATAGTGACAACCGGCAAAAAATTCCCTATATTCTTGCCTTGTTTTAAAATTACTAAAAAGTAAGAAAGGCAATCGATATGTCTAAGATGAATTTGAACGTCGGTATAGCAGGTCTGGGTACTGTAGGTGTAGGTGTTGTAAAGATATTGCAAAGCCGGTCTGAGTTATTGGAACAACGTACTGGTAAAAAAATAAATATAGTTGCGGTTTCCGCCCGCAGCCAAAAAGATAGAGGGATAAATCTTGACGGTATCAAATGGTATGATAACGCAAGTGATATCGCAGATGATGAAAACGTAGATACCGTTGTTGAGCTTATAGGCGGTGATGAAGGCATAGCTTATGACCTGTGTCTCAAAGCAATTAAAAACGGCAAAAACTTCGTAACCGCTAACAAGGCTTTAATTGCAAAACGTGGAAACGAGATAGCATTACTTGCTGAGGAAAATAATGTCTATGTAGCGTTTGAAGCTGCTGTTGCAGGCGGCATACCTGTCATAAAAACCTTAAAAGAAGGACTGGCAGGGAACGAGATAACTAAAATATCAGGTATTTTAAACGGTACATGCAATTACATGCTTACGGCAATGAAAGATACGGGTCGTGATTTTGACGTTATATTAAAAGAAGCTCAGGAACTAGGATACGCAGAGGCAGATCCAAGCTTTGACGTAGGCGGTATAGATGCCGCTCATAAGCTGGTAATACTTACATCGCTGGCATTTGGAGTTCCTGTTGATTTCGATAATGTTTACATAGAGGGGATTGAGAAAATATCACTCATAGATGTAAAATACGCTAAAGAACTGGGCTATAGGATAAAATTACTGGGGCTATGCTCTAAAAGCGATAACGGTATCAGCCAGAAAGTGTGTCCTTGCCTTGTGTTGAAAAATTATCCGGTAGCAAGTGTTGAAGGTGTTGATAACGCCGTGTTCATTGAAGGTGACGCTGTAGGGAAAATTGTCTTACAAGGGCCGGGGGCGGGTCAGGGAGCTACCGCATCGGCAGTGGTCGCAGATATAGCCGACATAGCATCGGGCAGAAAGTCATATATGTTCAATGCACCTGTTGAAAAGCTTGCTAAATCTGAATTTGTAGCTATTTTAGAGCATGTAGGAAGATATTATATAAGAGTTACCGCCGAGGATAGGTCGGGTGTCTTAGCTTCCGTATCGGATGTGTTGCGTGATGAATTGATATCGGTAGATTCTATTTTGCAAAAATCGGCAAAAGAAGGCGAACATGCACATATAATTGTCGTTACGCATAAGACTTCTGAAAAAGCGATTATAAAAGCAGTGGAAAAAATAGAAAAACAGGATAGTGTAATTAAAAAACCGAACGTTATACGTATAGAAGGATAAATGTTTGAATATATGTCATGGGCGAATTTATTTTAGCATCTGTTTTTATATTATATATTTTTACGTCATTACCCGAATTTTGTGTAACAAAATTATAGGGTAATCCGCTTCAAATTGCTGGAGATTATCCTATAATTTACATACGTAAATTGGCGAAATACTTCATAAAAATAATTAAGTAAACTTATTATTTTTATTTCGTGTTTTCGGGGAATGACATAATTTAAGGAGTGCTAACTATTTAGGTTAGCAATGCCAAAAAGTAAGATAAACGATAAATAAAAAGGAACAAACATGGTGAGTATAATGAGACGAGAAGAAAATGATAGCGATTTGACATTAGACCGTAATTTTGCCATGGAGGCGGTGCGTGTTACCGAAGCTGCCGCTCTTGCTTCTTATAAGTGGATGGGTTTGGGTGATGAAAAGGCCGCAGATCAGGCAGCGGTTAATGCTATGCGTAGAGCGCTTAATACTCTTTCGATAGACGGTACGGTAGTGATAGGCGAGGGCGAGCGTGATAAAGCCCCTATGCTATATATAGGTGAAAAAGTCGGAAGCGGTCAGGGTCCTGAAATAGATATCGCACTTGACCCGCTAGAGGGGACTACCATCTGTGCTACGGGAGGGCCTAACTCATTAGCAGTTATCGCAATGGCGGAGAAAAACGGCTTTTTGCACGCACCTGACGTATATATGGATAAGATAGCCGTAGGTAGCGGATTGCCTAAACATGTTGTTGATTTGGATAATTCCGTTGAGTCAAATTTAAAAAGTCTGGCAAAAGCTAAAAAATGCGAGATATCGGATTTGATAGTATGCATACTTGACCGTGATCGCCATGAGGAGATAATCGCTAAAACAAGGGAAGCAGGAGCCAGAGTTCGCCTTATCGGTGATGGTGATGTTGCAGGTGTTATAGCAACTGCTACCAATGATACCCAGATTGATATGTATATGGGAATAGGCGGCGCACCTGAGGGAGTTCTTGCCGCTGCGGCTCTTAGATGCGTCGGCGGGCAGATGCAGGGGCGGCTGATATTCAGTGATTCCGAACAGCGTGAAAGAGCAAAACGCATGGGCGTGAGCGACCTTAGCAGAAAATATACTATGGAAGAGATGGCAAAGGGCAATGTAATGTTCGCAGCCACGGGAGTTACAAGCGGTTCAATGCTTGAAGGCATTCAAAGATTCAAAGGCGGTGCTTCAACGCATTCGGTGGTTATGCGTTCTAAAACAGGAACTATACGTCATATTAAAGCACAGCACTTTTTTGACCGTAAAAAAGGCGGCGATCCTGCCGAGCATTGAGATAATGCATGTCATACTATGGCTTGACCATATAGTAACTTCTTTATTAATAAATAGATTTATAGTGAATATAAACTAAACAACGACCTTCCCACAGCGGGTTATTGAAGACCTATTTAACAGGCAATAAGTAACATAACTGCTTCGAGCGGTTCAAGCAGTGTTTTGATTAATGTTTTTTAGTTTTTATAAATTGACCTATCAGTTTAACAAATTTATTCATAACGAGTGAAGGAAGATAGATAGCTGCTACAATAATAATTATACTTACATATACAACTACTAATAAAGAATAGTCCACAGAATGTTTCATCTTGTAATGGCTAATCATTTCTTCCGGACTTAAAATACGATTGTTTAAAAGTTTAATCTGCTCGTTATTGATTGTATATGAATGTATTGTATCACCCTTTTGTGTGCCTATTACACTTATATTTCCCATCTTAACAATATCATAACTAATTCTTATAGAACCGATTTTAGGATTTAATGGTGTTCCATAAAAATATTTATTTCTGTTGAGTTTTATGTATTTTTTTAAACGGTTATCAATTTTATTATAATTATCTCTAGTAAGATTATAAGGTGTATAATATTTTTGTATTTCAGATGTATATTCTTTTATATATTCTTTACCGAGCTTGAATGAACCTACACTAATATCTTTAGCAACAAAAGATTTAGTTTTATAGGGCAGTTTAGATGGGTTTTTATGCTTCTCAGAAAATTTAAATTTTGATGAATCTATTAAATTTTTCGACCAATCTTTATAATATGTCGTTTTTACATTCGAAGTTATTTCTGAATTTAAATCTCTAACGTTTTTTTCATGCCATTGATACATCTCAACAGTACGTCTTAACATTAAAGCACCTTCCTTTACCCCAAATAACTTATCCTCCAATATTTCATTTGTAGAAGCTTCTCCGGAAACATGTATCAATAAACCTTCGTTGCGTTTGTCTACATACCCATATGTAACTGACAATACACTATTCAATATACTATTAGTTATTTCGTCGAACTTTTGAGACTCATTGAAAACATCTTTTATACCAGTATAAAAAGCTAAAGATAAGAGAGCGAGGACCAATATAAGTATTAAACGTTTTGGAAAAAGTAATAAAAATAATATATTAATTATCAAATTACCCAATCTAGAATTAAATAAAGATTTTATTGTATTTCGCATGCTTTCTTGCTTATGTTAACTTCAACACATAAAATTCATAGCCAACAGCTTCGCATGACTATCTGGTAAATATAGTTATACTAACCTATTATACCATAACAAAGGGCTTTATTGCAAAAATAGTACGTTGAATGGTTGAGTCGTTAGGATCAGTTTTTTTGTCATGGGCGAATTTATTTCAGCATCTACTTTTGTTATCATTGTATAATCTATTAAGTAATTTTAGGTCTATAGATTCGCCGTTGGTGGCATTATTTGTCAAATCTTCAATATTTAGGTAAAAAGTATAGAAGCCTCTTCAAAAGGGTTCAAAGTTCAAATTTGAGTTCTTTTTATCCCCTCTTCCGTGCGCGGGGGAAGGGGCGACACATGCATGTATAACAAACACTTGCGAGTTTTTACCCCTCACAAAAACACTTTGTGTTTTTAACTCTCCCTCAAGGGGAGAGTAGTTTTTTGATTTTTGCAAAGGCTTCTATACTCGTTTTCTAATGCCTGAAATGCCGTTTACCTGTAAATACCATAGCGATATTATGCTTGTTGGCTTCGGCGATAACTTCTTCATCACGTATTGAACCGCCCGGTTGTATGATTGCGGTAACTCCTGCTTTTGCCGCCTGTTCAACTCCGTCTGCGAACGGGAAGAAGGCATCCGATGCTAGAACCGAGCCTTTTGCACGATTAGGGTTTTCTTTGCAATCGCCTGCTTTTATGGCTGCGATTCTGGAAGAATCAACACGGCTCATCTGACCTGCACCCACACCTATACAGGCATTGTTTTTAGTCAGGACTATTGCGTTTGATTTAACGTGCTTACAAACCTTGAATGCAAACAGCATTTCTTTTATTTCGTCATCAGTCGGCTTTCTGTCGGTTACAACTTGCAAGTCTTCTTTTGTAGTTTGTTCATAGTCGCTATCTTGTACTAACAATCCGCCTATAACTGATTTTACCGCTAGCGATTTATTTATCTTATTATTATCACCTGTAATTAGAATCCTTACATTCTTTTTAGCAGATAATATCTCTTTTGCCTCGTCTGATATGTCGGGAGCTATGATTGCCTCAACGAACATTTTAGCAATATTTTCTGCCGGTTCTGCTTCCAGTTTACGGTTGAATGCCAGTATTCCGCCAAAGGCACTGACAGGATCGGAAGCTAACGCTTTTTTATAAGCTTCAAGAATATTCTCGCCGATAGCTACTCCGCACGGGTTGGCATGTTTGATAATAACTGCGGCAGGTTCTTCAAATTCCGATACCAACTGCAAAGCCGCATCAGCATCATTGATGTTGTTATAACTAAGTTCCTTACCTTGAATTTGAGTTGCGGCAGCTATACCGGTTCCATCATTATATGAGTAAAAAGCGGCTCCTTGATGAGGATTCTCGCCATAACGCAACGGTTGTTTCAAAGTTGCGGTAAGGTTAAATGTTCGGGGGAATTTTTCGCCTTGCTGCCTTGCAAACCATGTGCTGATTGCCGTATCATATGCGGCAATGCGTGCAAAAGCTTTTGCCGCCATTTTCTGACGGAAAGCATCTGATGTTGCACCGTCATTTATTTTCATCTCGTCAATTAATTCGGCATAGTCATTATGGTCGGTTATGATAGTAGTGAAAGCATGGTTTTTTGCGGCGGAGCGTACCATTGAAGGCCCTCCTATGTCTATATTCTCAATAGTTTCTTCAAATCCTGCACCGCGTGCAACTGTTTCTTCAAACGGATATAGATTGACAATTACAAGATCAATAGGGGTGATGTTGTTGTCCTCCATTGCTTTTACATGCTCCTTATTATCAAGAACCGCAAGCAAACCGCCATGTATAGAAGGGTGAAGGGTTTTTACACGTCCGTCCATTATCTCGGGGAAGCCGGTATGCTCTGAAACGTCCTTTACGTTTAAACCGGCATCACGCAGTTTTTTTGCCGTACCTCCGGTAGAAAGAATCTCTACGCCATGCTGTTTCAAAAATTGTGCAAGCTCATCTAAGCCTGCTTTATCGGATACCGAGATTAACGCACTTTTTATCTTTACTGACATTTTCTGTTCCTGATAGTTTGGTTGTTTCATTCTTTTTCCTTTCGTTTTAGAAGTCATACTGAACTTGTTTCAGTATCTTTTGTATCTTATAGTAGATGCTGAAATAAATTCGCCCGTGACAAATAAGTTTTCATACTAAGCCGCATCTTTTTCAATTTGTTTATTATGTTCCGTCAGGTATTGGGGAACTATTTGCAATAATATATCTGTTAAGCCTTTGCGATTTCGGTTCTCACATTCTTTTGCCGCAGCGTCTATTTTGTTTATGATATCCTGAAAATCAATATCACCTGCAATGGCTTTCATTATGCCTTTATACAGGGTTTCCGCTCTTTTCTCATCATCATAAAATAATTCTTCATATAATTTTTCACCTTCTCGGATACCTGTAAAAGTTATTTTTATATCTTCATCGGGTGTAAAACCTGCCAGCTTTATCATTTGTGCGGCAAGGTCTACTATCTTGATAGGGTTGCCCATATCAAGCACGAATATGCCTGATTTATCATTATTTTCATTTTCTATAGTAGATGCCTGAAGCACAAGTTCCACAGCCTCAGGTACGGTCATGAAGAAGCGTTCCATGTCGGGGTGGGTAACTGTGATAGGTCCGCCTTTTTCCAACTGGCTTTGGAATAAAGGTATAACCGAACCGGACGACCCCAAAACATTGCCGAACCTGACCGTAGAGAAAATAGTATCGGAATTTTCTTTTGAATTACCGAGGCTTTGTATATAGCATTCTGCTATACGCTTTGTAACTCCCATAAGGGAAGTGGGGTTGACAGCCTTATCGGTAGATATCATTACCATACGGCTTACCTTGTGACGGGTGCATATGTCGGCCAGATTCTTTGAGCCTATAACATTTGTCATGAATGCTTCAATCAGGTTTTGCTCAACTATCGGAACATGCTTTAACGCTGCCGCATGAAAAACAATATCCGGCTTATGTTCTTCAAATATCTTATCGAGCAATTTATAGTTACGGACATCACCGATAAGTGAAATTATCTCAATATCCTTATCAAAACTTTCCAACTCCTTGTCTATCATATAAAGGTTATATTCGGATATCTCTAACAGGATTATTCTTGACGGGCGATATCGGCATATCTGGCGTACCAGCTCGCTGCCTATAGTACCGCCCGCACCTGTTACAAGTATATTTTTGTCGTTAATAAGTGTCTCACGCCGTCCAAGGCTGGGAGTTATTTCAGCACGCCCCAAGAGGTCTTCAATAGCGATAGGTCTTACCTCAAGCTTGTCTATGTTATCTTTAAGGTCGGATATACGAGGCAGTTTTGCAAGTTTAAACCCAAGCATATCAGACATTTTCAGCAGTTTGGTAACGGTTTCTTTATCGAGATAATCCTGTGCCAGTATAACCCTCTTTGGCTGTTGATTCGCACGTTTGAGGCGTTTTATCGCAAGCGGTATGGAGTCAACATCGCCATAGACGGTTATACCGTGAATTTTTCGCCCCATACGGTTTTTGTCATTATCTATTATACCGACTATCTTATATTCCGAACGTTCACGCCTTGCACATTCCCTTAAAAAACTTACGCCGTTTTCAGACATTCCTACAAGTAGAACAGGAGTTCTCTCGTCAATTCCGCTTTGCAGGAAGCCAAGGGAAATATCCTTGTCCTTTAACATTCGGTAAAGGATTCTGGGGGTGCCTAACATTGTCATAAGTACAAGTATGTTTATTATCAGAACCGAGCGGGGGAAATCCTCCAGACGGTTGAACATGAACATCAGCGGTATGAATATAAGCGTTGCCAGAACTACCGACTTTGCAATATTAACAAGGTCATTAAGCGATGCATAACGCCACACACCCTTATAAAGCCCCATAAAGAAAAATACACAGGCACATGAAGCAGTGAATAACAAGATAGCGGGGGTAAGGTAATTATAGCTTGCTGAAAAATTCTCACCAAGCCGCAAATACAATGATATTATCAGGCTTGCCGATGCCATAAATATATCATGTAATGCCGCAATATGAGAACGTTTTATCACTATTCGCCCTTTTTATAAAAGATGATACCGAAACGTTTTATATGATTCAGTAAATCCGGGTTGTCAATGTCAGAAAATGACGATAAATCAAGTGTATATGGAATTGGCAAATCGTCAAGTTCGTTACTTATCCTGCTCAAAACACTTATATCTATGTTAGTCCCCTTTATTGTAAGGTCAATATCGGAACCTTGTTTAAATGTACCCGTTGCCCTTGAGCCGTATAAAGTTACCGATTCTACATCGGGGTATTTTATAAAAACCCCCTTTACCAGCCCTATAGTTTTATCATCTAAACCGAAATTCATCTTTCTTTAGCTTCCAGAACTTCTTTTAAATTTGTAAGTGCCATGAAATAGCTATTTCGGATAGCACTTACTATCTGTTTTGCGGTTTCCTCATTATATGTATGGGAGGTCATATTCCTGCTTTGTATCATCTGCATCCAGATATCGCCGTCTTTAATCAGGTTTAGCCTGAACGCCTCACGTGTGGCATCTTTTGAGCCGTATATTTCGGTATTACCGCTGCTTTTTAAAAAATCAGCCAAAGTTTTCCATGCCAGCTCATGAGTATATTCAAATGCCTGAATAATTCCCTGTTCCTCAAGCTTGTTCAAATTCTGCTTTTTTATAAAATCAGATAGTTGTGACAATGCTTTCTTATAATTTGCAAAACGCTGCTGCCATCGAATATCTTTATTCATAACATTTATATCTTTAAATTTGAAAACTTGTAATAACACAGATACATAAAAATTACAATAAAGTATTTCCTTTTTAAAGCTATACTGGTTTTTTTTGAAAAGGTGGTTATTATACTATCGGTCAAAAAAACAAAGGACGCTCATGAAAAAAATATTCAGCTTCATTATAATTATATTGCTGGGTTTTTACCCTAAAGTTTCAATAGCAAAAAGTTTCGGGGCAAAAGGTTTCACACTTGATAACGGTATGCAGGTGGTAGTTATACCAAATACAAAAGTTTCCGCCGTCTCCCATATGGTCTGGTATAAAATAGGTGCAGTGGACGAACCGCTAGGGAAAAGCGGTATAGCACATTTTCTGGAACATCTGATGTTCAAGGGTACTACACGCTACGGCAAGGGCGAGTTTTCAAAGACTATCGCAAAATCAGGAGGTGATGATAACGCTTTTACCGGTTATGACTATACTGCATATTTCCAGAATATCTCACGTGATAAGCTTGAACTGGTAATGGATATGGAATCAGACCGCATGGAAAACCTTATACTTGATGAAAAAGAGGTGTTGACCGAACGTGATGTTATATTAGAAGAACGCTCTGCAAGGGTAGATAACAAGCCTTCCTCGGTTATCGCCGAACAGATGCGTGCGGCATTATACAGGAATCACCCGTACGGAACTCCGCTTATCGGCTGGAGGCATGAAATTGCGGCTCTTACACCTGAGGACGCACAAAACTGGTATGATAAGTATTACGCACCCAACAATGCTGTTTTAGTAGTATCAGGCGATATTACCGAAAAAGAATTAAAGCCGCTGGCGGAAAAATATTACGGTAAAATAAAAACAAAAAAAACACCCCAAAGGATTATGGTTAGTGAACCTACGGATAATTTTGCGGCTATTAATATCAGTCTTGCAGATGAAAAAGTGACCCGTCCGGAATGGAGCAGGTATTATATAGCTCCAAGCCTGAATACCGATGAAAAAGGAATGACATATCCGCTGGTGTTACTTTCATATATTCTGGCGGAAAGCGATACCGGCAGGCTATACCAAAATCTTGTGGTTGAACAGGAGATTGCCGTAAGTGTTTCCGGTTACTATAACGATCTTCAGTTGGGGGAATCTTTTTTCGGGATTTATGCTATTCCGTCAGATAAAAGTAATATAGAGCAGATAGAAAAAGAAATTGAAAAGCAAATTGAAAATATTAAGCAAAACGGCGTAACTGAAGACGAGTTAAAAAGAGCCAAGAACGCACTTATAGCAGAAACTATATATGCTAGGGAGGATTTAAAAACTCTGGCATATCTGTATGGTCAAATGATGGCAACAGGCGTTGGAATGGAATATGCCGATAACTGGGAAAAAAATATTGAGAAGGTTACCGCAAAGCAGGTGCAGGACGCAGCTATGGAAGTTTTACAAATTGACAGATCGGTTACCGGTTATCTGACACCGAAGGGGTAGTTTTTGATATTATATAAAAGTGGGCGGTTAAAGAAATGAAAATGACAAAATATCAGATCTTATACTTAGTCATATTCTCTGCAATAGCAGCGTTATTTTTGTATTATCCGCAATTAGACCTTTATGTTTCAGGTTTGTTTTTCCATGAAAAAGTAAATATGATAAGTGATGAGCCTATGGTGTTTGGCTTTTTCTTGGGTAAAAATCCCGTATTTGCATTTTTACGTGAATCGGTAAAGTATGTAACTATCTGCATAGCGGTTTTTTTATTTTTCATGCTGGGTTTGAACTATTTAAAAAAATCTGACATTCTTGGGTTTACAAAAAAAAAGATAGCTTACCTGATATTATGCTTGGCAGTAGGTCCCGGACTTGTCGTAAATGCCATATTCAAGGATAACTGGGGCAGGGCAAGACCGCATCAGGTAGAGAATTTTAGCGGTAAGAAAGAATTTACACCTCCTTTTATAATGACTGACCAGTGCGAAAGAAACTGTTCATTTACATCGGGTGACCCGTCCGTAGGTTTCTTCTTTTTCTCATTTGCTTTTGCATTTCCAAAAAGAAGAAAGCAGTTTGCTATCCTTGCAACAATGCTGGGTAGTGTTTATGGGGTTACCAGAATAGTGCAGGGTGCGCACTTTTTAAGCGATGTTATTTTCTCAGGATTATTTGTTCTTGGAATGTGCCATGTGTTGCATAAGTTGATGTTTAGGGAGGAAAAAGAGAACATTGAAAAAACCCCCTGAAATAAATTCAGGGTGACATTTCATTATTTACAGCATCATATCCTTTAAAGCCCTTCAGGTAGTAAAAATAAAAATCTATATCAAAATCATTATAAAGGGGAATATGCACGTTGCCGACTCTTTCTATCGATTCAAAATAATTATTCATTTTGTCAGCGGAATCATTAGCAGTTATATATAAAAAGTCTTTTGTTGTAGCATCTGTTATATCGGTAGTAACTTCAAAATGGTCGCCACGGTTTCCTGTCGGGTTCCATTTTACCGCATCATATGCACGGGGTCTTGCGTAATATAGTAATTCCGAATGAATCTTGCGTGAATCGGTAAGAACGGTAGCAGAAGGGTATGAGTCTAATAATACTATAACGCCCTGCCCCAGTTCTTCCCAGCCATGCACTCGTTTAAACGGGTCTTTTATAAACAATTTCCCGTCCTCTATTTTTGTCTTGCGACCTGATATTTCAACATTGGGAATATTACCTAATTTATAAAAATTAGTAAGCAAAGCCGCTGCAAAAACGTGAATGGCAAATGATGCTATAATCAGCTTTTTACGGTTATTTTGCAAAAGGTAAGCACACACCAGAACCGTTGCCGGAACATATATGGGAGCCGCCCAGTTGGCATGCGCTCTAGATAACAGGCTAACGGCGGTTATCACAAGCAAAAGAGGCAGGATAAAACATAAAAGCAGCTTTGTTGCGTCATCAGCCTTACAGTTTTTAATCACTTTAAATAATATGAACAACAAAGTTCCGAAAAATATAGGACCGAACACCCCGAGCTGCGACCCTAAAAATTCAAACATATTATCAAAATGCAACGAAAAACCTCCACCTTGGGCGTTGTCTTTTGTGTGCAGGAAGCTTACAAGACCGTTATTGAAATTCCATATAACATTGGGCAGAAATATCAAACCGGCAATAACACATGCCGTCCAGAAACCCTTGCCTTTGAGATGCTTCCTGTTATCGGGTGACAAGAACATGTAAAGCATCGCAGATAATAAAAATAACAGCATGTTATATTTACTCATCATACCCAGACCAGCCATAATTCCGGCTGTTATCCAGTGTTTATAGCTGTTTTGTCTAACGGCTTTTATGAAGAATAATAGTGATAATGCATAAAAGGTAAGAAGCGGCGAGTCGGTTGATATCAGGGCTGAGGATACCGAAACAGCAGGCAAAGTTGCGTAAGCAAGACCGCTAAACATTGCCGTTTTTTCGTCCTTATATAATTCCCGTGCTATACAATATATAGTAACCGAAGTAATAAAATGCAGCAAAGGTGAGGCAAGCCTTACACACCCCTCCGTATCGCCGCATATGCTCGTAGTAAGCGATATTAGCCATGCTACCATTGGCGGTTTGGAATAATAGCCCCAGTCAAATGTTTGCGACCAATACCAGTATTGTGCCTCGTCAAAAAACAGGTTGAACTCTTCTAGCGACAGATAATATATCCTATAAGCCGTAATTGCGGCAGTCAGTATGAAAAATATTTTTATTTCTCTTGTCATAGGCTTTATTGTGTCTCTAGTTAATAAAAGTAAGTCATATAGATATGCTATTGCTAACTAAACATAGTTTTTGTCATACTGAATTTATTTCAGTATCTTTTTTATCTCAGAGTAGATGCTGAAACAAGTTCAGCATGACAAAAATATTAAAAATTTTGATATGAAATACAAAAACTAAGTTTAGTTAGAAATATAATAATCTATATAATTCCGACTTCAGGGGAGGACGCAGCCGCATATTCCTTTTTTGCCATTCGCCCTGCTAAATATGCAAGCCTTCCTGCTTCCACCGCTTTTTTCATCGCTTTTGCCATCAACACGGAGTTGTCGGCATCGGATATTGCCGTGTTCATCAATACGCCATCACAGCCCAATTCCATAGCGATAGCCGCATCTGAGGCTGTGCCTACTCCTGCATCTACCAATACGGGTATTGAGGCGTTTTGTACAATTATCCTTATATTAAGAGGGTTCTGTATGCCAAGACCAGACCCTATAGGAGCGGCAAGAGGCATGATAGCCACACAGCCAAGCTCTTCGAGTTTTTTTGCGTAGATAGGGTCATCGTTGCAATATACCATTATTTCAAAGCCTTCTTCTACCAGAATTTTAGCCGCTTTTAATGTTTCTTCCATGTCCGGGTATAGGGTGGTTTTGTCACCTATAACTTCCAGCTTCACCAGATTTCCGCCGCCTGCCGCCTTGGCAAGGCGTAGAGTCCTTACGGCCTCATCGGCAGTATAACAGCCTGCCGAGTTCGGAAGATATGTAAATTCCGATTTAGGTAAATAATCCTGAATGCTTTTTTGTTCCGCCACATCAATACGGCGTACTGCAACGGTTATTATTTCGGCTCCGCTTGCACGTATAGCGTCCCTTGTTTCCTCCAGTGATGCATATTTTCCTGTTCCGACCAAAAGGCGTGAGTTAAATTCTTTACCTGCTATTATAAATTTGTCCATAGTGATTTCTTTCGTATTTTTATGTATTTTGAAAGCACTATAGCAAAAATATATTTTTTATAAACAATACATTTATAATATTTTATATTCGGCATTTGAACCTGACCGCTTATGATCCCTTTCCCTTTCTAATCGCTCGGTATGAAGGTTTGTCTTTTTACAAAAAAATGAAGTAAACATAGAACCGAAAACTAAAGCCGCTGCAGTTCCTGCGGCAATTGAGGCTATAACACCTATATCCGGTCTGTTTGAACTTGCCGAAGAAGATGCCTCAGGAAAAGACGGCTGTGCGGTAAATGAAGGCTTAGAAAAAGTGTCAGATGTGAATGAAGACGGAGATATGGAAGGATAAGACCGGCTTTCAATGATATCCAGTATCTTTCCGGTCTGACCTTTTTGCCAACTATGCGGTCGTAGATTAGAAGGCAAATCTTCCGTATGCCTGACAATGGTATTATCATTGCAGTTATTATATTGTGCCGTTGTTTTTGAACCTTCGTCTATTACTTGACGATTTGACATATCGCAACCGTTATATATTGCAGCATTATTCGTCAACTCATTTTGCGAGACAACATTGCCGACGGCGGGTAATGCACTTGCACCGCCTTCTACCGGAACTATCGCATCACCCCTATAGTGGTATAAGTAAATATTTGAACCGTGTTCTGGATTGCACCCTTCGTAATCATAAGAGGCAGAGACCGCAAATATATTATCGGTAGAAAATCCGTTGTCGCAAAATAGCTCTAATGCCGTAGCACCTCCCATTGAGTGACCGACAATATGTGTTTTATCAATATTGTAATCCGTATTTATTTTTTCATTTAACTTTTTTAGAAGGTCAATAGATTCGTCCTGCCAAACCCTGTTTATAGCAGACGGGATTATAACAAGCGAATTCGAAGATGCAGATTCAGGGCATATTTGTGTAGATTCGCTAAAAGCTGCGGCATCTCCGCCTAGCCCGTGTAATGCATAAACCAAATCAACAGGTTTTGAAGTGTCGATATTCTCAGGTTCACAAAAAATATAATTAAGTTCTTTGCCGCTATCTTTAAAGAAACGTTCTGATTTTCTCATGCTAATTTTATTAATTAAGTTAATTTTTGGTGCTTTTGAAATACTATATAGATACTGAAATAAATTCAGTATGACAAAGATTTTAATGTTTTTTTAGAAAGTATATTTTATGATAGCTGAAACGGAATGATTGCCTTCATTTTCTAAATTGTCTTGTTTTAAGTGCAGGTCATTGCCTGCTTCCTGACCGGCTACTCTGTCAATATAACTATAACCGAGCTGGAATTTAAATGAAGGAAGATTAGGCGATGTGTAGCTCATGCCTGTGAGAACCTGATAAGACGGTGATGTTGCCGATTCGTCTTTATTATCGTCAGTGCTTGAAATATGCATAACACCTATACCGGCTCCTACATAAGCATTAACCCCATTCTTTTTCTTTATGTCATACACAAAATTAGACATCACTTTTGTTTTGTGATAGCTGTTATTTTCATATATTGCCTTGTTGTGAGATAGTTGCTGCTCAATGCGTGCGTTTTTTAAAACGCTATCTGCCGATAGAAGCCTGTAACCGAAAGAAACATTATTGTTTTCAAGGATATCTTCCCTTGAATCCAAATATACGTCATCAATAACGGATTGTTCAATAGCATTAGCATTTGAACTAAAAACCGTTAAAGAAACTAATAAACTTGCAAAAACTAACTGTTTTCTACTTTTCATTCCCATGAACTCCTACTTGGAGTTAAAAATTATATGTATTTTTCAACCTTGCAACAACCAACATAACATATCTATGACACGCTTGTCAAATACTTTATTTAGCAACGGGTTAGATGGGAGTTTGGAACCTTTAAGCACTATATATAGTGTAAAATAATTTCCTTATGTAGCTTATCGTGATTATATAGCTTGGATACTATGGTCAAGCCATAGTATGACGGTTATGTTTTTATAAAGTTAATTTACTGTAGAAACCTCTGCAAAAGGTTGCAAAGTTCAAATTTGAGTTCTTTTTATCCCCTCTCCCGTGTACGGGGGAGGGTTAGTAGGGAGGGGACAATACATGCAGGTATAACAAACACTTGCAAGTTTTCACCCCCCTCACAAAAACACTTTCGTGTTTTTAACTCTCCCTCAAGGGGAGAGTAGTTTTTATCTTTAGACGCTTGTTCTAATCTTTTTATTTTGCGACTTTGTTTTCTTTTTCTCCGGTTTGCTCTCAGGTTTTTTATAGAAGAACCTGTCGCCTATTATCAGCAGTGCGGGAGTGAAAAACAATGTCAGAATTGTAGCGAAAGTAAGACCTCCGGCTATTGATGTTGAAAGCTGTCTCCACCATTGGCTTGAGGGTGCTCCGATAGTTACTTCCCTTGTGATGAAATCTATATTTAGTGCCAGTACCATCGGTATCAATCCCAGAACCGTTGTGCCTGCCGTAAGAAGAATCGGACGCAGGCGTTGTATTCCCGTCCGCAATACTGCCTCTTTTGGTTCCATACCTGCCTCTTTCAGCTTCTGATAGGTATCTATGAATATGATATTATTGTTAACTACAATACCCGAAAGGGAAATTACCCCGACCCCGCACATTACTATACCGAAAGGCTGCCCTGTAACTATCAGCCCTAGCAATACTCCTACGGTAGATAAAAATACCGCACTTAATATAATCAGCATATAATATATACTGTTAAACTGTGTTACCAATATCAGTGCCATACAAAACAGGGCAAGGATAAACGCATTAGATAAGAATTGCTGTGCTTCGTTTTGTTGTTCCTCATCACCTTTGAAGCGTACCGAGATATCAGGATTGCGTTCCATCTGCGAAAGCAGTTCTTTGACTTCCTTAACTTTGGTATCGGCAAGAATGCCTTCTGCAACGTCAGCCTTGATAGTCATGTTACGCATACCGTTCATTCTGTATATCGTATCTACCTTTGGCTGTGCCTCGCGTGTTACGAAATTTGAGATGGGAATCAAACCTGCCTCGGTTGCTACCCTTAAATTATCAAGGGCGGTAAGGTTTCGTTTTTCTTCGGGGAAGCGTATGAGGATATCAACATCTTCATCAGAATCATCGGGGCGGTAAGATGTCATTTTCAAGCCGTTAGTGATAAACTTGATGAAATTACCCAGTATATTTACATCTGCCCCGAACTTTGCCGCCATCGACCTGTCTATATCCATATTCCATTCAATGCCCGGTATGGGTCTTGTGTCCTCGATATCAACCAGACCTTCAATATCGCCCGTCAAGTCCAGTATTTTGGTAACGGCAGGTTCAAGCAATTCGGGCTTGCGGGAGGATATTATCAGTTCTATAGGCTTGGCAGCACCCGGCCCCGCCTGCTCGTCCTGCGTATTTATTATTATACCTGCCATGCCTTCTGTGCGTTTTTTTATCTCCTCGATTATCTTATGGGCTTTCGGGCGTTTCTTCCAGTCATCATATTCTATATTTATAATGCCGACTGCGTCCTCAGGTATGCCCTTGCCACCCTCCATAGCACCTGATTTTGCGTAAAATACCCTAATACCCTCAACATCGAATATCCGCTCTTCCACCTTTCTGACTAATGCATCTTTTTCCTGCACGGAAAGATTGCCGCGCGCCCTTATCTGAATCTGCGATGTTTCAGGCTCTATTTCGGGAAAGAACTCTACACCCGTACCGAATTTGGCATAATATACATATACACTGCAAAGTATCAGGAATATAAACAGGGCAAATATTCCTGCATGGTTTACAACCGCCTTTAGTAATTTGTAATAGACTGATGCGGAGCCTTTTAGTTTTTCAAGGTCGCCTTTTTCGGTTAACTCGATATTTTCGATAACCTTCTGTGAGGGTTTGTGTTTGAAAGGCAATATACACCCTATGGTAGGAATAAAAATTATTGCCATTAATAACGAGCCTGTAAGCGTTGCTATCAAAGTAATAGGCATATATTGCATGAACTGCCCGACTATTCCCGGCCAGAACAGCAACGGCATGAACACTACCAAAGTAGTTGCGGTGGAGGCTATGATAGGCCATTTCATATATTTTGCCGATTCGGTATAAGCCTCTTTTTTGCTTTTGCCTTCGGTCATTTTACGGTCTGCCATCTCGCACGTGATGATAGCCGAATCCACAAGCATACCGATAGATAATATAAGGCTGAACAACACGACTATATTGACGGTTAGCCCGATAGAATCAATAAACAGAACTCCAAGTAAGAAAGCTCCCGGAATTGCTATAGTTACAAGTGCTGCCGAACGCAGCCCCACAAAGTAAATAATGACTATCATGACCAGCAAAATTGCCATGATTATATTATTTTCAAGGTCTTTGAGCATATTTATTATAGTGCCTGATTTATCCCCCGAATAGGTAATGTCGATATGTTCGGGCCAGAACTGTTTTTCAAAAGCGACACGCTCTTTTACCTGATTTATGGTTTCAATAACATTTGTACCCGTACGCTTGGAGACTTCAAGCACAATAGAATTTTTACCGTTGGCACGGGCAAAGCCCGTAGGGTCTTTGAAAGTTTTTTTAATCTTTGCTATATCACGTACAGTTACTACCGAATCGCCGTTTACTTTTACAGGAAGAGATAAAATATCGTTTAATCCTTCTAATAAACCGGGTACTTTAATGGAATAACGCCCGTTGCCGTTATCAAGCGCACCTGCTGCTATCAACCTGTTAAAACCGGTGGCTATCTGATTCATCTCTGCCAGCGTTATACGGTAGCTTTCTACCATTATAGGGTCTATCTCAATCTCAACCGCTTCTTCCCTGTCGCCTGCTATATTGACATCTAGGACATTAGGCAGTTCCTCTATCTTATCCCGCAGGTTGCGGGCTATGGTAACTAAAGTGCGTTCGGGTATGTCACCGCCGATAATCACGTTTATAACGGGGAACAGGCTTAAATTTATCTCCTTTACATCAGGCTCGTCCGTATCTGTCGGCAGCTCTGTTTTTGCAAGGTCAACTTTCTCACGCACATCGTTCAATGCTTTTTCGCTATCAAAACCTGCGTTGAATTCCAATGTAACAGATGCACGCCCCTCGGTTGCGTAAGCGGTCATCTCCTTTACACCCTCTATGGAACGCAGTTCCTTTTCCATCGGTTTTATAAGTAAACGCTCGGCATCTTCAGGCGATATGCCTTCATGGGTCATGGTCGTTATGATAAAAGGTATGCGTACGTCAGGGTCTTGCTCTTTTGGTATAGACTTGTATGAAGATGTGCCGACGGCAAATACTAATAGCAATATCAGTATTATCGTGCGGTATCTGTTTATACATGCGTCAATAAAAGTGTCCATCTTTTTACTCAGCCACTACCGCTTTATCACCAACCCTTAAAAATTCCTGACCTGCGGTTATTATTTTAGTGTTATCGGGTATGCCTGTTATCCACATTCCTTCTTTAGACTCTTTAATTATATTTATAGGATAAAATTCTACCCTGCTTTCATGGGATAGTGTTTTTAAACCTATCTCTCCGGACTCATCAAGAGTGAAAAAAGAGGGCTTGATAAGATGGGCGTTTATTTGTTTTACAGGAATTATAATACCCGTAGTCATACCCTCAAAAAAATCATAGCCGTTATTTACTATTTCTACCTCAACCCTAAAAGTCCTTGTGGTGGCATCGGCAACCTTGCTTATATAACTGACAAATCCTACGGTTTCTATTCCGCTTACGGTTTTTATCGTTGCGTTATTACCTATTTTTATACCTGCTATTTTATTTTCAGGTATCCGGGCAACAGCCAGTATCTTCGAATCATCAATAACGGTAGCAACCTGTTCCCCTGACTGATGAAGGTAATCACCCTCTTCAACATACAACTCCTGAACTATACCGTTAAAAGGTGCTTTTATAAAAATCTCATCATAGGCGGTTTGGGTTTTATACAGGTTCGCTACGGCAGATTGCAGGTTTGCGTAGCTTTCGGATAATTTTGTTTTTGACTGGTGACCTGAATTTTTCAATGACTTTGCCACATTATACTCAAGCCGGCGTTGTGCTAATAGTGCTTCGGCACTTTGCAGGATTTTTTTCCTGTCCTCAACTTCTAAAGATAAAATTATATCACCTTCTTTAACCCTTCCGCCTTCTAATACCGATATTTTCTCGACCTTGCCGTGTGTTTGCGATTTTATATTTACCTTGCGGTATGACATTGTAGTGCCGTATAGCTGCACCTCCTGTAGGATATTTTTCGCCTCTGACTTTGTTATGCCGACTTTTGGTGCGATAGATGCGGTTTTTTCAACGGTTTTAGTACCGTCGTCTTCAGGCTTGTTTGCCATGCTCGGAAAAAAGCCTGAGCCTATCCACAAAAATACTGCCACAAATATTAATGTAGCTATAAATTTTGAGGAAATATGGGGCATATGACTATATATCGGGATAAGTGATTATATGCAACGCAACATAGCATATTTAAGTTTGTCTTACAAGCAAAGACCTTATGCATAAGAGTCTTTTTTTGACGATTTTGTCGTTATGTCACCTCTCGAACACGTATGCATGTTGAACACTCTATATATACAAATCCAAAATAATAAATTGAAAAAAGTAACAAATTTCTTATAGTGTCTTTAATTGACTAAAGTTGAGAAATAAAATGAATAAAGCATTATTGCCTACAGGGCTGCATGATTTGTTATTCCCGAAAGCCGGAGCGCAAATAAATATAGTCGCAAAAATATCAAAGCATGTTGAAGGATACGGTTATCAGAAAGTATCTCCTCCGGCTATTGAATATGAAGATAGCCTTTTCGCAGGTGCCGGACGTTTTTTAAAGAAAAACACGTTCCGCTTTATGGATCCGCAATCAGATAAGATGATGGGTGTGCGTTCCGATATGACCGTTCAGATAGCCAGAATAGCCGCAACAAGGCTGGTTAATACACCAAAGCCGCTAAGGCTTTCATATGCAGGTGACGTATTCAGAGTAAAAGGTGACGGTCTGCACGCAGAACGCCAGTTCACACAGACAGGCATAGAATTGATAGGCGTTGATAACGCCTATGCTGATGCGGAGGTTGTGATAGTGGCTCTGGGAGCGCTGAAAGCCGCCGGTGTTAAGAGGTTGTGCATAGATTTTAATTTACCCGATTTGGCGGGGATAGTCCTTAAAGAACTGGGTTTTAAAAAAGAAGATCGCAAGCCGCTTTTTTCGGCAATAAAAAGAAAAGATGAAACGGCTATTAATAATCTGGCAGGGGACGGAGCCGAGTTGATACTTAAACTCATAAATTATAATATTATGAGTGAGGATATCTCTAATATAGCCGTTCCTGATTCGGCAAAGGTATTATTTTACCGCCTTATAGAAGTTATAAATATAGTTAAGGACAAGCTGCCTGATGTTCAGATATCCATAGACCCTCTTGGAGCCGGAAGGTTTAGTTACCACTCCGGAATAGGGTTTTCTATTTTTGCTAAAGGAGCCAAGGCAGAACTTGGGCGTGGCGGAAGGTATAAGATAGATGAAGATAGTGGCGGTATCGGTGCGACTTTATATGTGAACGAGTTGTTCAGGCTGTTGCCTCGTCCCGTCCCCAAAGAGAAGGTTCTGATACCTTTTGATACGGGGGCAGCAAAAATTGAGAGCCTGCAAAAAGAAGGTTATGTTATAGTCCATTCACTTGAACACGGTGAGGATATGAAAAAAACAGCCCAATATCTGGGTTGTTCCTGTTACTTGGACGGCAAGCAACTGAAAACGGTCTAGCTAAAAAAACGCCCCAAAAACCCTTTGCCGTTTTGTTCTTGCTGACGGTTTAGTAGTTCTTCGTATGACTTGCTTCTTTTTAGCTCATGCTTTTGTACGAATACAAAGTTTAAGCTGTCTGTTGATATATAATCGTTATTACCTGCTTCGGTGGCGACTTTAGGGCTATGGTTAACACTACTATCTATCCGTTCTAGCAACTCTCCTATATCGGATGATGTTTGTAGATCTATTTTTATACATGAGTCGGATTGTAAGTCTTCATCGAATCGCTGCTTTGAATGTGTGTTGCCCGAAACGCTTTCATAACCTTCTAAAATTAATCGACCGCGACCTTCAAATTCGTCTAATGCATCACGCAAGTCATCTGTTTGTATTGAATCACTAAGTTCGCTCAAGGAAGTTGAGGATATTGACTGTAAAATTTTCAGGTTATCGGTGTTTTTAGTATTATTGTTATTATGGAAATTAAGTTTTGATTCTGACTGACTTCGCCTTTTATCCTCACGTTTTTGTCTGGTTCTGTTCTTACCGCTATCGGCTTTTGGCTTATTATTTCCCATACCGCCCCTCCAAAACAATGACATTGTTGTTTAATTTTAGAATAATTGTAATAATTTTCTTTGCAAGAGAAAAATTCAGCGAACTATATAAGACCTCTGCATAATACGTCATCGCCTGAAAATACTTAATAAAAATAATAAGTTTACTTAATTATTTTTATTAAGTATTTCGCCAATTTGTGAAACAAATTATAGGGCGATTCTGGTGAGATTACCCTATAATTGCCTTTGGCAATTCGGGTAATGACGAGTTTTATTTGCATTATGCAGAGGTCTTTATATAAAAAAAGCCGGAGAATTTTCTCCGGCTTCATTATTATTCTTTGAAGAAATTATTCCTTTCAGGCGGCTTTTTGTCTCGGCCAGTTATTGAAAGTAAAAATATTTTCATCAGTATCGCATACCGTAGCAGTAATACGTGCCGCTACAAGATAAGGGTCGGAGTTTGCACCCGGACGTCTGTCCTCGAAGTAGCCGTATCCTTTTTGAACCACACCAAGCGGAACACGGATAGAGCGACCACGATCGGCAGTGCCGGCACTGAACTCATGTATGCTTGAAGTTTCATGGCGACCCGTAAGTCTTTCGTGTAGATTATGACCATATAGAGGGATATGTTTATCGTGCTTTTTAGAAAGGCGAGCAACGGCATCGTCAATAGAAGCCTTACCCTTGTTTTTGTCACGGGTTTCGTTGGTAGAGAAGTTAGTATGCATTCCCGCACCGTTCCAGTCGCCTTTTATAGGCTTGTTCTCGAAAGAAACATGAACATCATATTCTTCTGCAATACGGTGAAGTAACCAGCGTGCTATCCACATGTGGTCGCAAATATTTAATACGCCGTTATCCTCATTATCGACACCTCTGTAACCGATTTGGAATTCCCACTGTCCGGGCATAACTTCAGCATTGATACCATAGAATATGATACCGGCAGCAAGACACACCGCAGCATGTTCTTCAGCAATTTCTCTTCCGAATATCTGCTCTGTTCCTACACCGCAGTAATAAGGACCCTGTGGAGCCGGATAGCCATGTTCAGGCCAGCCTAGAGGAATGTTTCTTTGGAATAAAGTATATTCTTGTTCAAAGCCGATCCACGGCTCTTTACCTGCTGCACCTGCATCAAGAACAGCCCTCAACTGGGCTCTGGAATTTGATTCGTGAACAGAATCGTCAGCATTGAAGACTTCACACATTACTATGTAGTTACCTTCACCACGGATAGGGTCTTTAACAAAATTAATAGGTCTTAACATGCAGTCGGAATTATCTCCTGTTGCCTGTGAGGTTGAAGAGCCGTCAAAGCTCCACTCAGGAAAATCTTCTATTTTAGGGTTATCAGAAAGGCTAACCACCTTTGCTTTTGAACGAATCTGACGAACAGGTACAGTACCGTCCAACCAGATATACTCTGCAAGTGCTGGGTTACTCATTTTTTTCTCCGTTTTTTTTAGCGTTGATGCAACGCGTGCATTATAATCAAAATGATTACAAAGTAAAGGGCAAAATATCGGGAAACTCTTGGTATCGGCAGTATTTTAACGAATTGGATTCTATCTTTTTAGAATGGTTGTTGTAAAGAGTCGTGATCAAAAAAACCGATATAGCCTTTTTCAACGGCAAAATAATATGCAGTTGTAAGAATAACGGTGATTATTGTAGTTACTATTATCTTCTTTTTTAAATTGGGATTCTTCGGTGCACCTTTCATGTTGCCTGAGTCCGGATTTTCTTCAGGATTTACTCCTATAGGAAGGGCTATGAACAATACAAGCCACCATAATATTACAAAAACAACAACAACCGAAGCTATGGACATTTATTAAACTGCCTGATAAATTTTTTGATGGATTGTATCGAAAATATAATTCTAATCAATGTTTTTTGCGTGACTTATTCTTATATTGTTATATAAAATATACCGATATGATAACAAAAAGAACTTCCGTAGTTGATATTAAAAAGCGTAAGAAAGGTGAGCCTATCGTTTGCCTTACCGCCTATTCAGCCCCTTTTGCCAAAATTCTTGATGAACACGCAGACCTGTTGCTGGTGGGGGATTCGGTCGGAATGGTGCTGTACGGCATGGAATCAACACTGCCTGTTACTGTCGATATGATGATAAATCACGGGCTTGCCGTAATGCGTGGTTCTAAAAAAGCATGTGTTATAGTCGATATGCCTTTTGGAAGTTATCAGGCATCAGTATCGCAGGCATTTGAAAACGCAGCTAAAATCATTAGTCTGACAGGGTGTCAGGGAGTGAAGCTTGAAGGTGGCACTGAAATGACCGATACCATCAACTTCCTTGTACAAAGGGGCATACCTGTGATGGGGCATGTGGGGCTTATGCCGCAGAGGGTCAACGCATATGGAGGCTATAGTTGCAGGGGTAAAACCAAAGAGGGCAGAGAAAAAATAATGCAGGACGCTATAGCCGTTCAAAATGCAGGTGCTTTTTCCGTTGTGATAGAAGGTGTTATAGAGCAGCTTGCCGCCGATGTGGCTAAAGAACTTGAAATACCTGTTATAGGGATTGGCGGTTCTGCCCAGTGTGACGGACAGATACTGGTTAGCGAAGATATGTCCGGTCTGTTTCAGGATTTTAAACCTAAATTTGTAAAACGCTTCGGAAATGTTGCCGAGGAACTTGAAAAAGCCGCAAAAGCATATAGTAAAGAGGTCAAATCAGGCAAGTTTCCGGCTAAAGAAAACTGTTTTTAGCATTTTAATTTTTCAAAAAGCATTTTCATACTTTCCATAGTGCCGGTATCTAATGAACGCATTATAAGATCACTTATCGCCATGTGATGCCATAATTAATGAACACTGCCTAAAAATCCACACTGCCTTCATCATCGTAAGTTTCAACTTCCAACTGATGCTGTGCGGCTTTTACCTTGCCGTAAACAACTTCAGGAAGCTTGGTCGATAATGAAGGAAAACCTGCCAAAAGGCATAGAACTACAATCTGTATTACAACAAATGGAGTGATACCTTTATATATGTCCGAGCTTAATACCGATGCGGGTGCTACTCCCCTTAAATAAAACAACGCAAAGCCAAAGGGAGGCGTAAGGAAAGATGTTTGCAGGTTTACGGCTATCATTATAGCCAGCCATATAGGGTCGGCTCCTATCATCAATAATATAGGTGCTACTATCGGCACTACCACAAATATTATCTCGATAAAATCAAGGAAGAACCCCAAAAGGAACATTACAACCATAGTAAGCAACATTGCGGTGAACAAACCACCCGGCAGGTCGCCCAATATTGAATGTACAACATCATCACCGCCAAATCCCCTGAATACCAGAGTAAATATAGCCGCACCTATTAATATGGTAAAAACCATTGAGGAAACTTTAGCAGTTGAACGCATCACCTCATTAAGGTTTTTCAGGTTAAATTCTTTTTTAAAGAATGATAATATGATAGCACCTACAGCACCTACTGCGGCAGATTCGGTTGCCGTGGCAACCCCTGTCAAAATAGAGCCGAGAACTATTAATATCAGCAGCAAAGGAGGCAATAAAGATTTTGCCAAGTCTGTGAATCTTATATCCTTTTTGGTTTTTTGTGCAGGTGTTTTATCAGGAAATAACTTACTATATATAATAAGCCAAGCTATATATAACATGACAAGGATTAGTCCCGGTATCAACGCCCCTACGAACAGATCGGCAATTGAAACCGGATCAGGTGATAAATTACCCATTTTCATTTGTGCCGTCTGGTTGGCACTTGATATCTGGTCGCCAAGCAATATCAGGACTATAGATGGCGGAATTATCTGCCCCAAAGTACCGGCGGCACATATAGTGCCTGACGATATGCGAGAGCAGTAACCGGCTTTCAGCATCGTAGGTAATGATATAAGCCCCATGGTCACAACGGTAGCTCCGACTATTCCTGTTGAGGCAGCAAGTATCGCCCCCACCAGAACAACCGATACCCCAAGACCGGAACTCATTTTACCAAACGCCAGCGACATTCCTTCCAAAAGCTCTTCGGCTATTTTCGCCCGTTCAAGCATTACTCCCATAAACACGAATAGCGGTATTGATATCAAAAGGTCATTTCTCATTATGCCGTATATGCGGTTAGGTAGTGCCGATAGATATGCCATATCGAATAAACCAAGCGTTGAGCCTATACAGGCAAAAATAAGCGAAACTCCCGATAACACAAACGCTACGGGGAAGCCTGAAAGCAAAGCACAAAAAAGGGTTATCAGCATTATGACAAGAAGAATGGTCATCGCTTCTCTCTTAAAGTGATAATTGATTTACAGATGGTTGAAATTCCCTGCAAGGTAAGTGTGAAACAAAATACCCAGATAAAGGATTTTAAAACGAACACTCCCGGCATACCGTTATATTCAGACGATGATTCTTTTATCTCCCATGAACTTGAGATAAATTCAAACGAAAAATAACCGATTGCAATACATACGGGAAATAAGAATATTATAGTACCTACCAGTTCAACTATGGCTTTTTTGCGTTTATTTAATTGCTGATATAATACGTCAACACGCACATGCTTGTCGTCAAGCAGGGTATAACCGGCAGTCGCCAAAAATAAAATAGCATGCATGAAGCCCACAAGCTCCTGCTGCCATACAAGGTTTATGTTTAAAACATAACGGCTAATTACATTAAAGAACATCAACAACACCATGACAAGTGCCAGCCACGAAAATAACCTGCCCATAGTGCGGTTTGTGCTGTCAATAGTACATGAGAGTTTTAATAATTTCTGCATGCCTGCGGATTATAAATATTTTTTTCGGTTTAGCTACAATATTTTGAAACTGATTTTTTTCATAACTCCCTCTACCTTTGGGAGAGGGTTGGGGTGAGGGTAAAACACATTAACAAGGCTTGCCGCTTTAAACGTTAATATATTAACTATAAAACTGTATGCCTAAATAACCTATATATCCTGCAAAGAATAAGCAGCCTGCAAATCTTGAAATGACAGGACGCATAAGCATGACTGCCAGCAGGGCAACGGTAGTTAACACAAGGATAGGTAAGTCCTGTTCTAAAAATTTAGAGGCAACTTCAATAGGGCTAAGTGCAGTGGTAATTCCCAGTATTCCAAGTATGTTGAATAAATTGCTGCCTATTATGTTACCAAGCACTATATCGGATTTTTTATGTAATGCCGCTACCACAGAGGTTATAAGCTCAGGAGCGGAGCCTCCCATAGCAATAAGGGTAACGCCGATAACCGCTTCGGATAAACCCGCCATTTTCGCTAAGGTAACAGCACCCGTTATAAGAATATCGCCACCTAGCATAAGAAGGATTATTCCGCCAATGCAAAAAGCTATAGCCTGCCATCGGCTCAGGCTTACTTTTAACTGCTCTTCAATTTCTGCGGTTGTATCTTCGGATAGTTTTTGCTGTCTTTTTTTCTTTTTTTCATTATGAAAAATAAAATACGTATAGCCTACCAACGTGCCTAAGAATATTACCGCCGATATTATATTTAACATTCCAAGGAAGCATAAGGCGGTTAGTAAGGCAGTGACCCCAAGCATAACCTTGCCGTCAAAACCGCTTTCTTTTTTATCTATAGCAACCGGACAGATAAGAGCCGTTAATCCTATAACGCATAATATATTGCTTATATTACTGCCTATTACGTTGCCAAGTGCAATATCGGGGTGGTTATCCAAAGCCGATTGCACACTTATTACAAGCTCAGGGCTTGATGTGCCGTAGGCTACCACCGTAAGACCTATAATAAATGCCGAAAGACCCAAATCTTTTGCCAAAGCCACAGCCCCACGCACCAGAATTTCACCGCCTATGAACAATAGAACAAGTCCGCCTATTATCTGCAATGCCGTAACCATATATTATTTCCCTTATCAATTTGAAGAACTATATATCACGTTATATTTTTAATTGCCAGCGGACTATGAAGCGAGTATTTGTTTAATGGAAATAAAAAATAAGAAGTTATGTCATTATTCAAATCAGCGTTTACGGTAGGAAGTTTTACCCTTTGTTCAAGGATATTAGGGTATATCAGGGATATACTGATAGCGTCCGTATTGGGGGCGGGGTTTTTGGCAGATGCGTTCTTTGTTGCGTTTCGACTGCCTAATTTTTTCAGGACACTTTCGGCAGAAGGGGCTTTCAATGCCGCATTTGTTCCACTATTTGCCGGAAAGCTGGAAGAAAAAGGCAAAGATGAGGCGGTAAGCTTTGCAAGCCATGTACTTTCATTCATGTTCTTCATATTATTGTGTCTGACCATAATTATGCAGATATTCATGCCTGCGGTTATGCATGTACTTGCCCCCGGCTTTTTAGATGATGCAGAAAAATTCGATGTAACGGTGCAGTTCGGCAGGATAGTTTTTCCGTATTTGCTGTTTATTTCCCTTATGTCTTTATTTAGCGGCGTACTAAATAGTTTCGGTAAGTTCGCCGTTGCCGCATCTGCACCTATATGGCTTAATATTTGCTGTATATTCGCCCTTTTAGTGGTGGCAAAATATACCGATACGCCTGCACATGCACTTGCTTGGGCAGTTATGGTATCGGGTGTGATACAGTTTTTGTGGGTAGCGGTTGCCGCATATAAGAACGGTGCGAGGATATATCTTTCATTGCCGAAATTAGATGATGACGTGAAAATTCTTCTAAAAAGAATGGTTCCGGGGATTATCGGAGGCGGCGTTACACAGATAAATCTATGGATAAATACCGTTATCGCAACAACTATGGCAGGAGCGGTTTCCTACCTTTATTATGCAGATAGGCTGGTACAGTTTCCGCTTGCTATAATAGGTACGGCTATGGGAACTGCCTTATTGCCCGTGCTTTCACGCCAGATAAAAGGCAAAAAATTAGACGAGGCTATAAATACGCAAAACAGGGCTTTGGAAATAGTGATGATATTTACCATACCTGCCGCAGTGGCATTAATTATAATTGCCGAGCCTTTAATATCGGTCATGTTTGAAAGGGGGAAGTTTGGGGCGGAGGAAACCAAAGCAACCTCTGCTGCCCTGATAGCATATGCGGTCGGGTTGCCTGCCTTTGTTATGATAAAAATATTTTTACCTTCGTTCTTCGCTAACGGCGATACGAAGACACCTGTAAAAATAGCTGCAATATGCCTAGTGGCAAATGTTACCATAAGCCTGATACTGATAAGATATATCGGGCATGTCGGGCTTGCGGTGGCTACCTCTTTCTCGTCATGGCTCAACACGTCTTTACTTTGCGGTATATTAATAAAAAGAGGAATTTATAAAGCTGACAGTAGTTTAAATATCAGGTTGCTTAAAGTGTCGCTGTCTTCTGCGGTTATGGGCGTAATGCTGTTTTATATGCAGGGCTTTATGGGCAGTTATCTTTCCGGCATGTTTATGCAAAAATTTATCGCACTTAGCGGACTTATAATAAGCGGTGTTGTAGCTTTCTTTGTAGTCTCATATATTACTAAGTGCGTAAGACCTAGTGATTTCAGGCGGTTATTAAAGGGGTAGGCAGTCGAATCAAAATATATGTATTGAATACTACCAAAAACTTAAATAAATTATAATTGAAAATTTATATATCCGACTCTATTTTAAGTTCAAAATTATAAAATAAGGGAATAACATGTCATTAAAATACATATTAGTTTTTTTTATATCATTTACATTATTTTCAAAAGCATATGCCGATTCGGACGGAGAGGATTATAACCTTATCTCTGTAAGCGGCAAGGCTGAAGTTCAGGTCGTGCCTGATGAAATTCACGTTTCTTTTACTATCAAAAAGAATGACAAGTCCTTAAAAGAAGCACAAAAACAAAATGATGATGTTGCCGACAAGCTTTTAAGAGCGATGAAAAACAAGCTGCAAATAGAGGAAAAAAATATCCAGACCAATTTTATAAATGTAAATCCCGTATATACATATGTAAGGTGTAATAATAATGACAGGTTCGTGCCTTCTGACAATCAGAATTGTAATACACAGGTTTTTAGCCATTTTGAGACCCAAAAAGGTATTGCTGTAAAATTAAAGGAAACAGATAAACTTGAAAAATTACTGGAAGAAGCAATAGATGCCGGTGTTACAAATATAAACAGTGTAAATTTCGCCTCCTCAAAATTTGACGAACTACAAAAGAAAGCACAGCTAATGGCGGCAAAAGATGCTAAAAAGAATGCCGAGGATATTGCCGAATCACTAGGTGTTTCTATAGATAAGCCATACAGGATAAACGCAAGTTCATATAATGCTCCCGTACCGCCTCAGCCTAACATGAGAATGATGGCGATGGCGATGGAATCAGCCGATGCATCGGCAAGTACGATTGCTTTGGGAGAGCTTACGATAACTGCCAATGTGAATGCACAGTTCATTATTGACTGATAATAAACTCCTCAGTGGGCATTTAAGTTAAGCAATATTTATGAAGAATAAATATTTTTCTCTTTACTTTACGTAGAAATGTTATATTAAACGTTTTAAAAATTTATTTTACTAAAAATATAGTTTTTATCCTTTTTGACCCCATATTTTTAATTGTCGAGATTTTTAGCAAAAATATTTTAATTATATATACTTAAATTGTAACAAGGAAAAGATGCGTAATAGTTTTTTTACTCAAAGTAAGATAATTATAAAATGGCAGAAATTTGCCATATTGCTTGTCTTGACCTTAATAACCTCCTGTGCGAGACCTGATATTACAGTGCCTAAAAGTAAGTATGATTCGGATACTCTGTCAAAAGACTGGAGAGCCAATATTTTTGACAGGCAGCAGCGTGTGAATGAGCAAAACCAAAAGCAACATAATCAGCAATATGCTTACCCTCAGGACAACGATGCCGATTATGTACCGCCGATACGCGGTTATCAACCGGCTCCGCCACAACAACAACAATATTATAATCCCAATCAGCAATATAATCAGCAATATGCCCCATATCCGCAGGATAATGATGCTAATTACGGGACGAAATATCCCAAATACGACCCTGATGCGGATAATAGCAGTTATTACTACCTGAATCAGGATAAAAAGCTGCCGCCTCCGAGAAAGGTTGACCCTTACAACGCAGAGCAGTATGATTATCCTATATATTTTGATTAGGAATTATTGATATCATGCTAAAATCACTCAATGTGTTCTTACACATAACATTACTTGTCGCCTTTTTAACCGGCTGTTCCGGTTATAGCTATATTAACGGTGATAATATGGCATTTAATAAAAGCAATAAAAAAGAGGATGATAATAATAATTTTGATTCCCTGAAACAGGCTGATGAACTTTATAAACAGGGCGATTACCCAAAAGCCATAACTCTGTATGATAAACTTATCAATGAAAACAGCAGCAGTGAAACCCTGTTATATTATGCCGAGTCTTTGAGGCTTACAAATAATTGCGGAAAGGCAATAAGCATATATGACAGGATACTGAATAATGATGCCGCCAACATTGTCGCTAGCGAAGGTAAGGGCTTGTGTAATTTGGTTCTGGGAAAATTTCAGGCCGCGGTCGAAATACTCAGTCAGGTCGTAAGTCTTGACGATACCAGATGGAAAGCCGTAAACGCACTTGGCGTTATATATGCCTTAAAGGGGCATATTGAAGAGTCGATGGAATATTATAACCTTGCTATAAAAAATAACGGTCATAACCCTACCGTATTGAATAATATAGGCTTGTCACTGGCGTTTAGCGGAGATTATAAGCGTGGCAAGGATATATTGGCAAAATCGGTATCCCTTGTTGACCAAAGCGATGATGAAAAAAGAAAAAGAATAGAGCTTAACCTTGCATTATTGTACGGTCTGGCAGGAGAACATAATATGGCAAAGACAATATTGGAAAAATATTTTTCCGAAGCCGAAGTTATGAATAATCTTGGTTTTTACGCAAGTATGGCAAACGACAGGGAACTGGCAAAAGTCTATCTTTCTAAAGCACTTTCAGCCAGCCCGTCCCACTATGAAAAAGCGTGGAATAACTTACAGCTTTTGGAAAGGGGTACTCAGGGATAACCTATAAAATCAGTAGTAAATTATGAAAATAGCCAGTTGGAATATTAATTCGGTAAGGCTTAGGATAAAACAAGTAGAGGAATTTACCAAGCTACATAATCCCGATATATTATGTTTGCAGGAAACAAAGGTGGTCGATGAATCATTCCCTGTTAAGGCAATAAAAAAAATGGGATATGAACATATCTTGTTCAGAGGCGAGAAAAGCTATAACGGTGTTGCCATATTATCCAAAATGCCGCTTGCAGGAGTTGATAAACAGAATATCGCAGGTTCTTTTGACTCAAGGCACATCTCAACCATGTTACCGACCGGAATAGAATTACATAATTTTTATATACCTGCCGGAGGTGATGAGCCTGATGTTAATATAAATCCTAAATATAAGTTCAAACTTGATTTTGTCGATTATATGAACATGTGGTTTACCTCAAACCGTAAAAAAACAGACAAAATAATAATATTGGGTGATTTTAACATAGCTCCCATGGAACATGACGTATGGTCAAGCAGGCAGCTTAGGAACGTTGTTTCCCATACCGAGCCTGAAAAGGTGCGTCTTGATGGATTCAAAGAAACATTCGGCTGGATAGATACGGCAAGGCACTTTATACCCGATAACGAAAAATCATATAGCTGGTGGAGCTACCGTAACCGTGATTGGAAAAAATCCGACAGGGGCAGAAGGCTTGACCATATATGGACGACTTCTCCTTTAAAAGACAGGCTTTTATCATATAATGTAGTAACGGAAACAAGAGATTGGGAAAAACCTTCCGATCACGCTCCGATAATTTTGCAATTATAAACTGCCTCTTGTAAAATAGGTTTATTTTTGCTAAGATATTAAAAAATTAATACCTTTTAATACGAATAAGGAGTTTTACAGTGGATAACGAAAATAACAGAAGACGGCCTAATCCTGAGCCGGAATCGCCTCAAAGGAATGTCGGAGCCAGAGAAGAAGATCCTAGAACACCTGAGGATCAAATAAGACGAGAAAACCCTGAAAACCCGCCTCCGCTACCTCCAAGGGGAGCAGATCGACAAGTAAATATTCAACCGAGGCAAGCTCCTCTTTTACCTGCTCTTGATGACGGAGTCGATAGAGGAGCAGGTCAGGCAGCACAAGATATTGATAGAGATACAGGTGCAAATATTGTGACTCCTGATAGAAGCGGAATCCATGCTGCTAGAGAACAGCAGAGGCGTGATAATAACAGGGAACAAGGACGTTAAAAATATGTTTAGTTTAGATCCCCACACAAGGGTGGGGATCTAACGTAGAACTTATTATAATTTTATTCAGGAACATCTATAATAAGAACTTCGCTGTCTTTTATAGCACTTATTGAAATAGATTCTTTATCGGTAATTTCAGCTCCGTCACCTTCTTTTAATTTTTGCCCTTCAATCTCTATCTCGCCTTTTGATATCAGAAGATATATCCGGTCGTGGATATGATGCTCAATAGTATTACCTGCTTTTATACGTCCTCCATAAATTGACGCCTGTTGGTGGATATATAAAGCTCCTTTTTCCGAGTCTTCCTTGCGTCCCGATACCAGCAATTGTAAGTTATCATTGTCAGGTTTTGCGGGGAACTCGGCAGCATCCCATCTTGGGGCAACTCCTTTTTCCTCCGGTTCTATCCATATCTGGTAAAGGTAAGTATCCTCGTTTTCAAAGTTGAACTCGCTATGCATGATGCCCGTACCTGCACTCATTACCTGAACGTTACCTGCACCGGTTTTGCCTTCGTTACCGTTGCTGTCTTTGTGAGTGATAGCACCTTTTTTAACATATGTGATGATTTCCATATCACGGTGCGGGTGGGGGGCAAAGCCTTGACCTGCACGTACAATATCGTCATTTATTACACGAAGCTTGCCGAATCCCATACGCTCAGGGTTGTGGTATTTGGAAAAGCTAAAATGATATTTGGCTTTTAGCCATGATATTTCCATTCCGCCTAATTCTTCATACGGATATATTTTTATCATTGTGTCTCCTGTGATTTAATTTGTCATCTCGACCCGCAGATCGAGATGACAATACGGTTTATTCAACAATATCGGTATAATACTACCGATAAAAAATTATTAGTAGTTAAATTATTGTAATATTTTATATGCGTATATTATTATATTAGCCGTTGCCGATATAGCTAGTGATAAGAATGTACAGACCATGCCTATCTTACGGTATTTTGTAGATGTTATAAGCTTTTTGCCGTCATATTTTTCAAAGGATATCAGGGCGTAGGCATGAACTACCCTGCCGGTAAAAAACAGAATACCTATTATGTGAATGAAGAATACGCTTATTCCTTGAGTTTCGGCGGCAAATAACAATATAAGCACAACGGGCGTATATTCGGCAAGATTTGCCTGCGCCCTTATACGCTGTTCAAGCATTCTTGAATCGCCGCTGCCTAGTGCCGTTTGTTCCTGCCTGCGTCCCTTTATCACTATTATAGAAAGAGATAATAATAAAAAAGCTAGTAAGCCCGCATATAATGATGTAACCATAAAATCTTACGTAATTTTATTATTTTAAACTCAATAATATATTATAGTCAGAATATGAACAGGGTAATTTTATTATTGTTATTATTTTCTTTTGTAAATACAAGTTACGCAGATGAAAAATTATATGAAGATGCGTTAACGGTTATAGAGGAAAACGCAGGGACAGGTGAGAACGGTTTACCCAAAGATATCATCGCATTATTAAAAGCAAAAGAAAAACTGGCTATTTTGGGGCAGTCAAAACCGCATGAGGTTGTTCCCGTTATTATACAAAAACTACACCCCAAATGGACATATAGCAAACGTGGCTCGGCATACAGGATAGCCCTGCTCGAAACGCTGGCAGCTATCGGTAATAAAGCACCCGAAGATATTATACCTGCATTGAAAGATATAATAAATGATGGCAATGAACGTAACGAATATGTAAAAATGCAGGCGAAATACGCCATTATGGCAATCAAGGATAAGGGCAATTATACTTATGGTGCTTCAAGTTATATTCCCGACCCTGAATTTTTAAATAAACAAGAAAGGGCGGATATACTTTTTTCCGACCTGTCCGTTGTAAAATATAAGGAAATGAAAGATCTACACGGTTTGGAAGGTGTGGTTAAAATTGCCCGTGACCTACCGAAGGACAGTCAGGTAAAACTGGCAGGTATAATGGTAAAAGATGAGGATATATTCGCTGCATATTCGGGTGCTTTGCTGTTGGTACATAACGGATTGGAAGATGATGCACAAAAAGCACTTACCGATATAGTTATAAAAATATATAAAAGCGGCGACGAGATGTCCGGCAGGATAATCTATAGCATGGTACATGTTTTGGACAAAAAATTGCTAGAGAGTGTGTTTGCAGGCGTGCAAAAACAGATGCTCGAAGAAGTGGATAAATATTCCGATGATGTTATAGAAACCCTTTACGATATGTACGCCCTTAAAAAAGGCGAGAACCTGAAAAGCGATATTGAGGAAAAAAGAGCAGCGGTTAAAAATGCTATAATGAATTCTCACGTAGGCGGTAAGGAGTAGCCGGTGTGGTTTCTATAGTGTTTCAAAATAATTCCCTTACCCGGAGTGGGTAAAGTTCAAATCTTCAGCCCCTTCTCCCTTTGGGAGAAGGGAGGTGATTGATTACGACCGTACCAGATTATGATAAGCGTTCTTTAACTTTTGAGTTATTTCTCCCGGAGTGAATTTGTATTCACCTATTGAGCCTACCGGAGTTAGTTCGGCGGCAGTTCCGGTCAGGAAAGCCTCGGTGGCATCATGTAAGTCAACAGGCTTGATGCGGCGTTCAACAACAGTTATGCCCAGTTCTTTGGCAAGGCTGATTATTGTGCGTCTTGTTATACCGTCAAGGAAGCAATCGGCCATCGGTGTATGTAGCTCACCGTTTAATACCATAAAGAAATTCGCACCCGTAGCCTCGGCAATATATCCTCGGTAATCAAGCATCATCGCATCATGGTAGCCGCCTTCTTCCGCCTGACGTTTAGACATGGTGCATATCATGTATAAGCCTGCCGCCTTCGCAGAAGTAGGGGCGGTATCGGGGGCGGGGCGTTTCCAGTTTGACCAGCACAGGCTGATACCTGTTTTATATAATTCCTCAGGGAAATATGCAGGCCATTCCCATGCAGCGATAGCCAGATTAGGCACGTTACCTTGTCTGTATATTTTCATATATTCGCTACCAAGCCATGCTACGGGGCGGATATAACCGTCTTTAATGCCTTGCTTTTCTAAGATATCCATAGTGAATTTATCTATCTGCTCAACGCTATAGGGAATTTCAAAGCCTAGTATTTCAGCGGATTTTTTCAAACGCTCACTATGCTCGGTAAGCTTGAATATCTTTCCGTTATAAGCACGCTCTCCTTCAAAGACGCTGCTGGCATAGTGCAAGCCATGGCTTAGGACGTGTATCTTAGCATCACGCCATTGTATAATTTCACCATTAAACCATATATAACCGTCACGGTCATCAAACGGGAGTCCAGACATATCTTTATTCACTTCATTTTTTGTTATCATGCCGATTTTATAACCTAAACACCGAAAAGTGCAAGTTGATTCGTATATTTACAATAAGTTGGGCATGACATTAAACATTTTTATCAATATAGTGTTTTAATAATTTCCGTATGACAATTAAGTTAATTATAATTATCCCATGCAAAATATTACTCACATTCTGGTAGTTGACGATGATGACCGGATAAGGAATCTTTTGGGAAGGTTCTTAAAAGAAAAAGGTTTTTTCGTTTCACTTTCTCCCGATGCTAAAGATGCGTGGGAAAAGCTTAATGAGTTTATTTTCGACCTTATCATTGTAGATGTAATGATGCCCAATGAAACGGGAGTGGAGTTTACAGCCAAACTGCGTGGAAAAAGCGATGTGCCTGTTCTTATGCTTACCGCAATGGGAGAGGTTGAAGACAGGATATCAGGGTTGGAATCCGGTGCGGACGACTATCTTGCAAAACCGTTTGACCCAAGAGAGTTAATGCTCAGGGTGCAAAGTATATTGCAACGCACAAAAAAGAATGCGGATTCCGTACTTGCATTTGGCAATATACGATTTGATGCAAATAACGGCAGGCTTTGGGATAAGGGCGGTGATATAGCTGTAACTTCAAATGAAGCAAAGCTGTTAAAAGTCCTTGCCGCTAATAAGGGTAAGGCAGTGACCAGAGAGGAGTTGGCAAAATTATGCGGCGGTATTAATGAACGTTCTGTCGATGTTCAGATGACGAGGCTAAGGAATAAAATAGAGAATGACCCGAAAAAACCAAGATACTTAAAGACGGAGAGGGGCAAGGGATATGTTTTATATAGTGATTAACAGGCTTTCTTGCTCTTTGGAATTGAAGCGGTTATGATACGCGTATGATAAAGAAGTTCTTACCGCGCTCACTATTCGGACGTTTTTTGCTGATAATATTGCTGCCCAATATTATCGTGCAGCTTGTAGCCGTGTATATATTTTATGAAAGACACTGGAGCGGCGTAAGTAAACACATGGCGACCGCACTGGCAGGGGATATAGCATTTATCGTAAAAACAATAAATGATGATGCTTTGCAAAGGGATAAGGTGTTGAAGATTGCCGGTGAAAATATGTATCTTGACCTTAATTTTTATAAAAACCGGAAAATTGATGAATCCAAAATAGATATAAGTGAAAAATTCGGTAATTTTACATCGGTATTAAAAAGTCGTATAAAAAATAAATTTGTGATGTACCACCTTGATGAACGCTTGAATATCGGTATAGATATTCAGCTTGATAAGGGTGTTTTGAAAGTAGGTATTTCTAAAAAAAGGGTAGCAAACCCTACTACATACATATTTGTTATGTGGATGACGGGAACTGCAATAATATTCGTAGTGATATCGATATTGTTCATGCGGAATCAGGTACGCTCGATAAGTGAGGTTGCAAATGCCGCAGACAAGTTCGGTAAAGGGCAGGATTGCGGAACGTTCAAACCTACCGGTGCAACCGAAGTCAGACAGGTGGCACATGCCTTTATTGAGATGCGTGACCGCATCAGGCGGCATATAGAACAAAGAACCGAAATGCTGGCAGGGGTATCTCACGACCTTAGAACACCGCTAACACGTATCAAGCTACAGCTTGCTATGATGAGCAGGTCAAAAGAAATACAAGAACTCGAAGAAGACATCACCGAAATGGAAAAAATGATACAGGGATATTTGGACTTTGCTAAAGGAAAAGAAAGGGTAATCGATTCTTCCGTAAATATTTCCGACCTGCTAAGAAGTATAGTATCCGGATATAGGAAGCATCATAAGAATATAGAACTCAAAGTGAAGGCGGGTGCGGTAATGCACATAAATTCAAACGCCTTCAGACGTGTTATTACCAATATTCTTGATAACGCATTGCGTTATGGGGATAAGGTGGAAATAAGTGTGGGTACTTCTGAAAAAAATATGATTATCATGGTTGACGATAACGGTCAGGGAATACCTGCCGATAAACGTGAACTTGCCTTTAAACCTTTTTACAGGCTTGATAAGTCAAGACATTTAGAAAGCGGCTCTACCGGTCTTGGTCTGGCTATCGCAAAAGATATTGTGGTAGGTTATAGCGGTAATATATCACTTGATGAAAGCCCGATGGGAGGGCTGAGGGTTGTAATAAAACTGCCGTTATAGTAATTAACGATAGTTTTCCTTGCCGTCCGCTCTATACAGAACCTTTATTGATGATTCGATTATACTGCTTGCCTGCTCCGCCACGGTTCTTGCTACTTTATCACCTTCCTTACCGTGACCGTCGCATAATAAAAGAAAAGTTACCTTGTCGGCATCGGGCAGGTAGTCAAAGAATATAGTCTGGTTGTCGGTGGGTATCTTATCTTTTTTAAAAGCTTTTTCTGCCTGCCTTAAAAGCTGTTGCCTTGCGTGTTTTACAGGATCTTGTACGTCCTTGTTCTGCATGAGGCTGTATAACTCCTCAAAGTCTAAGTCATCTTCATAATATCCCCTTGCTCCGTCCGAGGCTGCAATAATCATGGCAGAACCATGTTCCTTTGAATATTCACTTAATTGTTCATTGGAGAGGGTTTTTATTATCGGGGTAGGTTTTACTGTCGGAAAATTTTCTTTATTCTCTATAGCGACATGCCCACCTACATTTAGCCTTGAGCCGTCTTTGCCGATAACCACATCTTCCGAACGTGCTGGCGGTATTAAAATCGGAGAGCCGTCACTGTTTGGGCTTTGCGGGAAGAATAACGCAACCGAGCAATCACCGCAGCTAAATAAAGATGTTTCCTTGTCTGTCCGTAACATTCCTGCAGCAACCGTTCCCGACTGCAAAAATCCCTGAATTGCCTGATGACCTTTTGTACAAGCTTTGTTCAATGAATCCGTGTGGTCAAGGCTATATATGCCATCGGTGTTCCATTGCTCATATAGTCCGAAATCCTGCTGGCTAGGACGCATACCTATTGTTTGTGTCCAGCCTTCCGAATTTGTATCATCGCCGGTAATAGTTCTGCTCTTTGAAATGCTCGAAACTTGAGATGAAAAATGCCTACTGCTTTTTTGAGCCGCTTGTAATACCATTTTCGCAAATGCCATTTCTTACCCCGTCACAGTTATTATTGTTGAATTAATAACATTATATTATTTTCAATTCAATCGAATAGTTAATTAGTTAAGAAGTGTACGAAGGTATTTTAAACTTGCACAATTTATAACCTTACTTTAGAAAGAAAATCTTTATCGGTTAAATTTTTGCAAGGAACAAATGGCAGTCTATACTATAGTTTCTGACGAACAGCTTGATGAACTCATCGCAGGTTATGATATAGGAAAAGCCGTTAGTTTACAGGCTATTGAACAGGGTATAGAAAATTCTAATTATTTCCTGACAACCGATAAAGCCAAATATGTGCTGACCATTTATGAAAAAAGGGTAAAGACCGAAGACCTGCCTTTTTACCTTAATCTTATGGAGCATTTGTCAAAAAAGGGTGTTCCATGCCCGATACCTATAAAAAATAAAAACGGTAGTAATTTGTCAAAAGTAAATGGCAGACCGTGTGCTATAGTAAGCTTTCTCAAAGGCAAAAATACTAAAAATATCAGGAACGAGCATCTTTGTGAGCTTGGAGCTAATCTGGCGAAAATGCATATTGCCGCAAGCGATTTTGATATGGAACTTAAAAATAATTTCTCCCTGAACGCATGGAGAAGCCTGTTTAATTCCGTTAAGGATAATATAGATTCCTTGCGAAAAGGATTAAGGGCGGAAATAGAAGATGAACTGGGTAAATATACGGTTAACTGGCCTAAGTCGCTTTATTCGGGCGTGGTACATGCCGATTTGTTCCCAGATAATGTTTTTTTTCAGGACGGAAAATTAGTAGGTATCATAGACTATTATTTTGCCTGTAATGACTATCTTATGTATGACCTTGCGATATGTCTTAACGCATGGTGCTTTGAAAACAACAATGAATTCAACATAACGAAGGCAAAAAAATTCCTTAATTCATATAACGGAGTAAGGAAAATTTCCGAAGAAGAATTAAACGCATTGCCCGTATTGGCAGGTGGGGCAGCTTTAAGGTTTTTGCTGACAAGGCTTTATGACCGGTTCAATCCTGTAGAAGGTGCTTTGGTAAAACCGAAAGACCCTATGGAATATTTACAAAAATTAAGATTTCATAACGGCATAAAATCGCATAGTGAATACGGGTTGTAATATGAAGAAGGTAGTAATTTATACGGACGGTGCATGTTCGGGAAATCCCGGTCCCGGAGGCTGGGGGGCATTGCTTACCTACGGCAAACATGAAAAAGAAATTTTCGGCGGAGAAAAAGAAACCACCAATAACCGTATGGAATTAACCGCTGCTATAAAAGCCCTAGAGGCGATAAAAACAAAAAGCGAGATAGACCTTTATACCGACAGCACATATGTTAAAGACGGTATTACCAAATGGATTCATAACTGGAAAAAAAACGGCTGGAAAACCGCCGCTAAAAAACCCGTGAAAAATGATGATTTGTGGCAAGAGCTTGATAAGATGATAGCCAAACATGAAGTTAAATGGCACTGGGTAAAAGGTCATGCAGGACATGACGGCAATGAAAGAGCGGATATGCTGGCTGTGAAGGGTACTGAAAAATATAAGTGATTAGTTTTTGCTTCTCACATGTTTTCTATGCCTGAACTACAAGCAAGTTCGGTTGATGACAAAACACGTCTATAATGAATACTGCCAAAGATGTCTTAATTAAACACCACCGTCTTATTACCGTTGGGTATAACCCTGTGTTCAACATGGTATTTAACCGCACGGGACAGCACTATGCTTTCAATATCACGCCCTATGGCAAGTAGCTGGTCGGGAGTGTGGGAGTGGTTAACACGGGTAACTTCCTGTTCGATTATAGGCCCTTCATCCAGTTCGTTTGAAACGTAATGTGCAGTTGCTCCTATTATCTTAACTCCCCTGTCATATGCCTGATGATAAGGTTTTGCACCTTTAAAGCCCGGCAGGAAAGAATGATGTATGTTTATTGCCCTGCCTTCAATATGTTTTACAATGTTCGGGGTAAGTATCTGCATATAGCGAGCCAGTACGGTCAGGTCAACTTCTTCATTTTTGATGAATTCAAGTATCTGCCGTTCCTGAGTTTCACGGTTTTCATTTGAAACCGGCATATGGTAAAACGGCACATCATAGTTTCTAACCGTTTTTTCCATATCATCGTGGTTTGATATAACACCGGCTATTTCAACGGGCAAACTGCCGCTTGCATATCTGTGCAACAAATCGTTCAAACAATGCCCCTGCTTTGAGACAAGGATAAGCAGCCTTTGCTTCTCGGCATTATCCTGTAAGTTCCAGTCCATATTGAACTTATCTGCCACAGGCTTGAATTTTTCGGAGAAAAGGGCTTTAGAGCCGACACCGTTTTGAGCTTCGAAGACAACCCTAAGGAAAAATTTACCGGTTGAGGCATCGCCCATCTGTGCCGACTCGATTATAAAACATTTATTATCGGCTAAGAATCCGGAAACAGCGGCAACTATCCCCATAGTATCGTTACATGAAATACCCAGAGTGAAATTTTTACTATGCATTACTCGTCCTTTTTATACAAAACAACGACAGCATAATTAGAAATTACTTAAGTTCAAGTTTGAAATAACAGGTTATCAGTAATAATAACTATAAAGTTCCTTCATTCCGTTGAACGCTTTTCCGGTGCATTTTTTGATGTTGTCATCAGCGTTTTCTTGCAGACTTTTGTTTTTTTCAGTGTACGCCTTTTGAAGGTTACTTATAGTATTATCTTCATTTATACCGCAGCTATCATTTTTGCTACAATCAAAAAGGACGCTATCACCTATTTCTTTAATAGTTAACTGTTTGAACTCCTCAGCATAAACCATTTTGCAATGGAAAACTACTATTAGAAAAAAATAAAGCATCAGTCTTAATCGACTTATCATTATACCCCCCAGTTTGTAATAATAAACTCACTCTAAATATTGAGTATAGCAACTCAATATTGAATTTTTATTACAAATAAAATGCATTAAATAAAATGCATTATTTAAGTGCTAATATTATAATAATAATTCCTGCTTGAAGAAAAGCCGCCCATGTAGTATTAACACTACACAACCTTAATTAATTTAAAAATATGAAGAAAATCCTTATTGTACAGGCAAGATTCTACGAAGAAATAGCCGATAATATGACCAAAGCTGCTATAGATACGGTTATGGAGGCCGGTTTTGAGTTTGAGGTTATTAACTTGCCTGGTGTATTTGAGTTACCTGCCGCTATATCTATGGCGATAGCATCGGAAAAATATGATGCGTATATTGCACTTGGTTGTGTAATACGGGGTGAAACGACTCATTATGACTATGTGTGCAATGAAAGTGCAAGAGGTTTGAACGATTTGGCTATAAAACGCAATGTTGCGATAGGTTACGGTGTTATAACCGCAGAAAACCGTCAGCAGGCAAATGTACGTGCCGACAAGGCACAGAAGAATGTTGGCGGTAAAGCTGCCGCTGCCGCAATTGCTATGCTAAAACTAAAAGAAAATATGGGCGTATAAGATGAAAGAAAAAGCACAATCAGGCGGAAAACGTACTAACACACGCCTTGCGGCTGTTAAAGCATTATATTCTTCTGAAATTAATGAGTTAAGCGACAAAAGCAAGACCCCCGGTGAGTTAATGATAGATATTGTAGAGTTTTATTACGAGACCGAGGGGAAGAATAAAAATCTTGATCAGGAATTTTTGAACGAGCTTATACAAGGCGTTTGTGAAAACAAGACGGTACTGGATAAATCTATAGTATCAAAACTGGGGGACGGCTGGAAGATAGAAAGGCTTGGACCGGTTATGTTAAGCATATTGCGTACTGCGGTTTTTGAGATGATGAACCATAACGACACCCACCTTAAGATAATCATTAACGAGTATGTGGGGATAACCCGTTCATTCTTTGATGAGAAAGAAGTTGGTTTCGTAAACGGTATTCTGGATAAGATAGGGCATGAGGTAAGGTCTTAAATATATGGATGAATTCGGTATAATTCAGAAATATTTCGCTCCGCTTGCAAAAGGCTATAAGGGAGCTTTGGGATTAAAAGACGATGCTGCAATTTATACCCCGACCATCGGCAAAGAGCTTATACTTACTAAAGATGCGATTGCCCAAGGTACACATTTTTTCGGCAATGAAAAGCCCGAACAGATAGCACATAAACTTGTGGCGATTAACGTTTCCGACCTTGCTGCTATGGGGGCAACACCTAAAGCTTATTTAATCGCCATGATATTACCCAAAAGCACCGATGAGCAGTGGATAGCAGGTTTTACCGAAGGATTAAGGTCTGCCACGGAAAAATTCGGCGGACACATAATCGGCGGTGATACGGTAGCCCATGACGGCAAGATGTCATTTAGCCTGACGGCTATCGGGGAAGTGCCGAGCGGAAAGGCTATAAAAAAGTCAGGGGCAAGGCAGGGTGATAAAATATATGTAAGCGGAACTATCGGCGATAGTTATTTAGGGTTACAGATACTTTCAAAAAAACTTGATATTAAATCATCGTATTTAAAAAATAGATATCTAATGCCTGAGCCTAAGATAAAACTTAGCATAAAACTTCAGGGAGTTGCATCATCATGCACCGATATATCCGACGGTCTTGTTGCCGACTTAAAGCACATATGCGGCACATCGGGAGTGGGTGCGGTAATTAATACGGACAATATACCTTTATCGGAAGACGCAGTAAAAAGCGGTGTGAGCATAGAAAAACTTATAACAGGCGGTGATGATTATGAGCTTATATTTACTATACCGCCTGAGATAAAAGCACCCAAGGGGGCTTTTTACATAGGCGATATCACCAAAAACAAAGATGTATTGTTCCTTGATAGCAATTCAAGACCCATCAAGACCGCAAAAGAAGGGTACAACCATTTTTCTTGATATGTTAAACTTAGTACCATTTTAATAAGCGTCGAACATTTATATACCTTCCCTTGAGGTTTTTACCCTTTGGGGTGTGCTTTTTCAAAAGCTTCTAAAAGATTTTTGGTATCAACCTTGGTATATATCTGAGTTGATGCAAGGCTTGAATGACCGAGTAATTCCTGAATTTCCCTTAAGCCTACGCCTTTTTCCAGCAGGTGGGTTGCAAAACTGTGGCGAAAGGCGTGCGGTGTTGCCGAATCGGGAAGACCCAGCATACATCTTAGGTTCTTAAGCTGCCTGCGGAATACTTCGGGAGTTAGACTGCCCCCTCTGACACCTATAAAAATACTCTCATTCATGTTAAAAGGGCATGCTTCCAGATATTCGTTTATTCTTTCCCTGACTATAGGCAGGACGGGAACTTCCCTTTCCTTGTTGCCTTTGCCTGTAATTTTTAGTGATTCACCTATGGGCAGGTCGGCAATAGTAAGGCTGAGTGCCTCGCTTATTCTCAAACCGCACCCGTATATAAGCGTAAGTAGTGCCGTATCCCTTTTTGAAACCCAGTCTTCATCGGATAACTGACCTATTGCACTACCGGCATCTACTGCATCTGCCGAACTCAACGCCCTTGGCACGGATTTTGTTACTTTGGGAGAACTGACACTGAAAACGGCATGGTTTTTTATTATCTCCTGCTTTTCGATATATTTATAGAAGCTGCGTATGGTTGAAATAGCCCTTGCCGTAGCTTTATTGCTCATATCTGACCGCTGCCTGTGTGCAAGCCATGCTCTGATATCCCTTACTTCTAATTTTTCAAGAACAGATAAAGTGACCGCTTCCCCTCGGTGGCGGTTTTGAAAGTCGAAAAAAGAAATAAGGTCGCTCTGGTAAGCCCTTAAGGTGTGGGCGGAGTATTGCCTTTCATTCTTCAGATATGAATACCACTGTTTTACTACGTCCTGTAATGTCTGCATCTGCCTGTGCCGGTGTTTTAATATCGGTTATACCTAATACCGATTAAACACTATCACTAGCACTTAACACCGACTTAAACAATAGTCTGTTTTGTTTTTTCCCAGTCGGCAAGGAACGTTTCCAGACCTTTTTCGGTAAGCGGGTGGTTAAATAATTGTTTTATAACTTTTGCAGGCAGTGTTGCCACATGTGCGCCCATTTTCGCACTTTCGAGCAAATGGATAGGGTGTCTGATAGATGCGACAAGCACCTCTGTTTCAAAGTCGGGATAATTTGTATATATACGGCAGATATCGGATATCAGGTCAAGACCGTCCTGCCCGATATCATCAAGCCTTCCTACAAACGGTGACACATATGTAGCACCTGCTTTTGCGGCAAGTATTGCCTGATTTGCCGAAAAGCACAATGTAACGTTAACTTTAACGCCTTCATCGGTAAGGCTCTTACAAGCCCTTAGTCCGTCCCATGTAAGAGGAAGTTTAATTACAACGTTTGAGGCTATTTCTTTAAGCTTGTCGGCTTCTTTCATCATACCGTCATATTCGGTAGCCACCACCTCGGCACTTACATCACCTGTTACTATGGAGCATATTTCTTTGATGGTTTCTATGAAATCTCTGCCGGATTTCATTATAAGGGAAGGGTTTGTTGTAACCCCGTCAATTAACCCTGTTTGGGCAAGTTCTTTTATTTCGTTTATATCTGCCGTATCTACAAAAAATTTCATCACATATTCCGCTTCTTAGGTTTTATCGGTAAAGTTTTATACCACAAATAAAAAACCAATCCACGAAAAAATGTGATGAAATATATTTAGCTTATACTATCTGCCTATTCCTTTGTCCTGACGGATATCGGCCTCTTCCTCTTCTTTTAAGAAAGAACTTGTGAATGACCCCGGAGCTTTCGCAGGGGTGTTTTCTTTAGAAGGTTGTTTAGAGCGTTCGGCAAATTCTTTTACAGCTTCGGCTACCTCAGGCTTTTTAAGTGACTCGGCTTTTTGCTTTACCGTTCCCGCATCTGTTTCGGATATTTTATTTTCCTGCTGTAACTCTTCTGCTTTTCGGGTTATTTTTTGCTGAAGGGCAGAAGGCTCAAGCTCTCTTACATCTTTAAAGTCGGCAACCAGTGACGAACCTGCTAACGCTTCGGAAAGTCTTTTGCCGTCCATTTTGATATCTCCTGCAACAAAATTAGCTATAACTTCCATGCCCTGTTTCCCCGGAGGGGCGGCTTTTAGATTGGCTATCAATTCTTTTTCGGCAGATGATAGCTCACGTAAACCTGAGGCGGTTTCTTTGTTCTTATCTTCCCTGTCAGAAGATAACGACTCTTTAGATTTATTTTCACCACCTAATCTGTTTAAATCGGACATTGTTAAATTTCTCCATATTTTTTATTAGTATAGACCGTATATTATAGTAGCCTTTTGTGCATTTCCACATTAAAAAAACCTTGGCACGGTTTTCATATAAAATTAATCTTACATGATCCGTACCAAGGCTGGGGATAACACATTCAAAAGACATAGCTTCTAAAAGTGAAGATGAGACAAGTATAATGTGAAATTATTACAAATATTTTTCAAATACGAAGAAAATTAATTTTTTTACCTTAATATTGTCTGTAAATTCGATATTTCGTTGGTTTTGACTTTAAAATAATATCCAATTATCGGCTATCACGTCTACAAATTTCCTTTTGCATTTATTGTCGGAAGTAAATCCGTATTTTATCTGATTGGATTTGAAGTTGCAGAACCTGCTTACATTAAGGTTGGTTTGCTCGTTATCCACGACCTGTATTCCGTCTGAAATACATTTTTGAACCGCCCTTAAGATAGTGTTTGAATCCCCGATGGAGTGTTTTTTACTACAGGCTTCTTTTGCCTGACTGCCCTGAACGGACTTTAATACCAATAAATTTTCCTGCTCGATATTTGCCGTAGTTATTTCCTTGGCATTTACCGCAACAGAGGAAAATATCATTATGATAAAAAGTGTTATAATACTTTTCATTTTAATTCCCCTGTTTTTATAATCAAGTAACTTTGAATTTATTTACTATACTATAAACGAATAAACCTTCAGGTTAAAGAATTATATCTCAATAGGTCCCTTTCCTCTTTCACTTTTATCCGAATGAATGCTTTCAGGCGATATTTTTGAACTGCCGTCATCTCTTAAAAAGTTCGAAGGGTCTATTGAGCCGACAGAGTTAGATGCCGATTTAGTATCACGGTAACGGTCGATGAATGATTTTGTTTTGCCTGCGGCATAATCGACTGTTTTGCTTACTGCGTAATATGGCAGGTTTGATGCTGCCATCATACCCATTGCGATAGCTCCCGATACAAAAGCACCTTCTTTATCAGGGCTTGAGTTTTGTGCCATTATCAACGAAGCACTAGCAAGTTTTGAAAATAATTTCATGGAGGCTAAAGATTGTTTATCGCCACTAGGGTCGGGGCTTCTTCTTTGCTTCCAGTTTGTTAATGAATCAACGGCAAGTGATGATGCAACAATAGTCGCAGCCACATTTACCGGAAACGGCGTGTTGTGTTTTTCACTTCCCGTTACATTCAACACGGCGGAAACACCCAAAGCAACGGCAAGTTTAGTTCTGTCTGTCCATTCAGCAATATCTACTTTATCTGATAGGGATTTATCACGTTTGCCTCTTCGCCCTGTCCGTTGCGATTCAACAATATCCGCAGTTGGTTCCACACCTTTCTCTCTGACAATACCGTCATTTTCGGGATTAATTTCTCTTTTATTTTTATTCCAATAAACATCTGATGCTACTTTCAAACCTAAGGCTCCGGCAGCCACACCGGTTGCCAAAACTCTATTATCGGGGAATAACGCCCCTGCTTTCAAAGCTGCCTGACCTATTGCCGCAAGAGGTAGCGAGGCTTTTGAAACCGTACTTAAAAATTCCGATGCCTTATCAACGGTGCTGACAAGGATATTTTGCTTATTATTTTCAGGTTCCTGCACTTCACCGCTTTGTACGGATAATTCGTCATTATTACTTTTTTGACTTTTATCGGAAGTATCTTTTTCTTTTTTTCCGCCTGTTTGATTTGCAATCATAGCGGCACCTGCTAAACCTAAGGCTGCGGCATATGCACTACTAAAACCGAACATGGCGGCATTTCCTGCCTTTGTTTCAGGGTTGAAACGCATTACGCCTTCTAATACCGTCCACATTTCAGGAGCTAATAAGTTACGGTCGAATTGTCTGGGGTCACCTTTAGTAATATCGTCATATGAAGTTACACCGCCTTGTTCTGCTTTTTTTTCGGCATCTTTTTTACTGAATTTATCCACAGCAGGTCCGGGGTCGATACATTCGGGAATCGGCAGCCCAAGAGTTTTTATACCCCTCAAAATATCCGCAACCGTACTCCTATCTTCATTTTCACCATAAGTACTGAAAAAGCTTGTGTCATATGGTACGGTCTTACCCACATGATGGTTTTGGATTATTATCTTCTTACCCATAGATAGCAGTTCATCTTGAGAAGGCCATTTACCGCTATTTTTAGTTGCATAATCGGTTTGCTCTTTTTTGTCCCACACCAGATTGCCGAAAGTATCTTCCGCTATCTTTAATGCTTGTTTTTTTTCAGCGTCCGAATCAAGCAGAAAGTCATCTATTTTATATACGAAAACTTCATTTCTTTTATCAACCTGTGATTTGAATTGTTCAACGGTATCCTTGTAATCAATAGGTTCGTTGGTTGCCAGAAAGCTATATGCACCATGGCGAATGAAATAACCTTCTTCCGTAGGCGGCGTAGGTGTTCCGGTTGTAGGCGTTACCGTGGGTGCGGCACTTATTGAAGGTGACAGGCTAGGCTCTGAACTGACCGTCGGAGGCATACTTGGTGCAAAACTAGCAGTCGGTACGGGAGTTATGGTAGGTTCCGAGCTTATTGTGGGCATTGCCGTCGGTTCATCACTAGGTGATGAACTAGGTTCCGTACTTATTGTAGGTTTGCTTGAAATAGTCGGAGATAAAGACGGCGACACGGAAGGCTCTTTCGATGGAGCCGAACTGGTAGTCGGCGACACGGAAGGCGATTCGGACGGAGGTTCACTTACCGTTGGTCTTTCAGTTGGCGAAAATGACGGTATTTGGGTCGGAGGTTCGCTGATAGTGGGTGACGAACTAGGTTGCAAAGAGGGTGCGGAAGTTGGTTTTGCGGTTATGGTAGGGGTCAATGACGGACTAAAGCTTGGTGCTTCAGATGGAGACGAACTCTGTGTCGGTAATAAACTTGGCATATCAGACGGGGCGTTACTTGCAGAAGGCTCTGCCGATGGGGACGCTGACGGTGCAAAAGTGGGAGCAAGCGTTACGATCCCTTCACCGCCATACTGCACATCAAACTCGAAAGCCTTAACTCCTGCGTCGAATAATGTGTCGATGTCCCTTACCTGACTTGCAGCATAAAAAGGAGTTCCCTCTTTAGTACCGGCTCCGGAATTATGAGCACCGAATATAGGCTGTTCATTAAATGGTGCGGTGCTGTTAAAGTCGTGTAGCTCTCTGCCTGCATAATTATCAGGTGTCCTGTAATACGATGCCACCCCGAATGCAAGCCCCGTAAGCAGTGCTTGAGTTATATGGCTTTTTAATACCTTTTTTGTGCCGTTCTTAATGCTTTCCTTGCCCATTCACCTCCTTAACAATACTACTAAGGTCATTATAACAGATTATACGTTATATTTATAACAAAAAAATTACAAAAAGGTAAGGTGTTGCGTGTTCTATAGAAGCCTCTACAAAAGGGTGCAAAGTTCAAATTCTTTTTATCCCCTCTCCTGCGTACAGGGGAGAGTTAGGGGGGGCGACACATGCAGGTATAACAAATACTTGCGAGTTTCCACCCCTCACAAAAACACTTTCGTGTTTTTAACTCTCCCTCAAGGGGAGAGTAGTTTTTTTACTTTTGCATAGCCTTCTATATCAGTCGGTTAGTTTTGAAAGAATAGTGTTTCTTGGACGAAACTATCAAATGGTCATGGACGATTATATTAACCGTATCGAGGGCTTTTATTATCTGCTTTGTAAGGTTAATATCTGCTGTTGAAGGCTTAACGTCACCGGAGGGGTGATTATGCACAAGGATTATGGCGGAGGCTTCCAGATGTAATGCCCTTTTTACTATTTCACGCGGATATACGGGAGTCTGGTCAACAGTACCGGTTTCCTGTAGCTCGTCCGATATAAGGATATTTCTTTTATTAAGGAACAGGATACGGAATTGTTCTGATTTCAAATGCCCCATGCTTGCCCTGCAATAATCCAGTAGTGCCTTCCAGCTTTGTAAGATGGGTCTGTCATCAATGTCCTCTTTTAAAAGGCGTTCGGCAGCTTCCTGTACCACTTTGATATGGGCTATTGCGGATATGTTCACGCCTTTTATCGTTGCAAGTTCAGGCTCGGAGGCATTTAATACCTTTGCCAGACTGCCAAATACCGATATAAGCTCTTTGGCAAGGGGTTTTACGTCACCTCTTGGGTGAGATGCGAATAAAAGCATTTCCAATATTTCATAATCGGGCAGAACGCCTTTTGAAGAGGATAAGAACCTTTCTTTAAGGCGTTGTCTGTGTCCTGCATAGTGAGGTTTTGTTTTCGGATTTTCTTTTACAGCTTGGGTCATGGAATGGGATTATATAATAGTACGAGTTATTGTCCATGGTTTTACTATTGTATTTGATTAAACATACTTAAATTTACTGCCTTGCACCCCCTTTACATTACACCGCTTAATGATTATATATGTTCTTTACTGGAAAAAAGTTTTGTATAAGGACGATAGAAATGAAGTTTAACTCACTGGCGAAAAAAATGTTCGGTACGGCAAACGACCGTATTTTAAAGTCAATGCAGGCTATCGTCAATCAGATAAACTCTCTGGAAGAAGGCATAAAGTCCTTATCAGACGACCAGTTAAAAAATAAAACTAGCGAATTCAAGCAGCGTTTAAAAGACGGTGCAAGCATTGATGATATATTGCCTGAAGCATTTGCGGTAGTGCGTGAGGTTAGTTGGCGTGTTATGGGTATGCGTCATTTTGACGTTCAGCTATTAGGCGGTATAATATTACATAGGGGCATGATTGCGGAGATGAAAACCGGTGAAGGTAAAACCTTATCGGCAACTCTGCCTGTTTATCTGAACGCTTTGGAAGGAAAAGGCGTGCATGTGGTGACGGTAAATGACTATCTTGCCCAGCGTGACTCTAAATGGATGGGTCAGATATACGGGTTTTTAGGAATGAGCGTATCTTGCGTTATAAACTCTCTGGACGATGAAGAGCGTCAGGCTGCCTATGGTGCGGATATCACTTACGGCACGAACAACGAGTTCGGTTTTGACTACTTACGTGACAACATGAAATTCTCAAAAGAAGAGATGGTGCAGCGTGGCTTTAATTATGCAATCGTTGATGAGGTCGACTCTATCTTAATTGATGAAGCAAGAACTCCGCTTATCATTTCAGGACCTACCGAAGATAATTCGGAGCTGTACCACAAGGTAGATAAACTGATTCCGCTTCTTGATGAAAAAGACTACGAGAAGGACGAGAAGGCTCGCTCCGTAACACTTACCGAAGACGGCACGGAGAAGATTGAACAGATATTGAAAAATGAAGGCTTGCTGGAGAAAGACGGCAATTTATATGATCTGACTTCTATATCTTTGGTACACCATATCAATCAGGCTTTACGCGCCCATACTTTATTCTCTAAAGACACCGATTATATAGTAAAAGACGGCAAAGTAATAATCATTGACGAATTTACAGGGCGTATGATGGAAGGTCGCCGTTTTTCAGACGGTATGCATCAGGCATTAGAGGCAAAGGAGAACGTACCTGTACAAAATGAAAACCAGACTTTAGCGTCCGTTACGTTCCAAAACTATTTCAGGCTGTATAACAAGCTTGCAGGTATGACGGGTACTGCAATGACGGAGGCAAATGAGTTTGCCGATATTTACAAGCTTGAAGTGGTTGCAGTACCGCCAAACTTAAAAGTTGCACGTATTGACGATAATGACGATATTTACAGTACGGCTTTAGAAAAATACGAAGCAATTGCCGATAAGATAGAAGAATGCCACAAAAGCAAGCAGCCTGTTTTAGTCGGTACTATAAGCATAGAACAATCCGAACTGGTAGCGTCTTTTTTAAAGAAAAAGAAGATACCGCATAACATATTAAACGCCAAACAACACGCAAAAGAAGCATATATAATCGCTCAGGCAGGCAGGCTCGGTGCTGTTACAATTGCCACCAATATGGCAGGTCGCGGAACTGATATCATGCTTGGCGGAAATTTTGATATGATGGTCGATGAAGAAATAACCAAATCAGGTAGCAATGCCGACCGCAAAGCGATAGAGATACGCATAAAAGAACAGATAAAGAACGAAAAGCAAAAGGTGATTGAAGCCGGAGGTCTTTTCGTACTTGGAACCGAAAGACATGAAAGCCGCAGGATAGATAATCAGTTAAGGGGGCGTTCCGGTCGTCAGGGTGACCCCGGCATGTCAAAGTTCTATTTATCTTTAGAAGATGACCTGATGCGTATTTTCGGTTCTGAAAAAATACAGGGTCTTTTAAAGACGTTCGGACTAAAGGACGGGGAGGCTATCGCCCACCCTATGATAAGCCGTTCGATAGAAAAAGCACAGCAAAAGGTAGAGGCTCATAACTACGAGATAAGAAAAAGCCTGTTAAAATTCGATGATGTTATGAATGACCAGCGTAAGGTTATCTATGAGCAGCGTCTTGAGCTTATGACTACCGAAGATGTGTCGCAGGACGTAAAGGATATGCGTGATGAAGTGACTGAGAACATAGTCAGCACATTCATTCCGGCTAAATCATATCCCGACCAGTGGGATACCGAAGCGATGGAAAAGGAGATATTCCGTCTTTACGGTATCCATGCCGATGTTACCGCATGGGCTAAAGAGGAAGGTGTTGCCGATAAAGAGATACTGGAAAAGCTGGACGCTCAGGTTGATATGTTATTCGAGGGTAAGGAAAAACTATATACCCCTCCTATCATGCGTATGATAGAAAAACGCATATTGCTTATTACACTTGACCAGTTATGGAAAGAGCATTTATTAGGTCTTGACCATCTAAAACAGGGCATAGGGCTTAGGGCATACGGTCAAAAAGACCCCCTCAACGAGTATAAGCGTGAGGCATTCAAGATGTTTGAGTCAATGCTGCAAAGGCTCAATGAGGTTGTAACCACACGCCTTGCCCATATTGAATTGAGTGAAGAACAGCGTGACAGACAGGTTATTTCGCAAAGACCGAAAACCACGCAAAAGATGAAAGAAAGCCGTGTTGACCCTGCCTTGCAACGTGATGCTCCTGTTGCGGTACTCGAAGCCGCTAAAACAAGGGTTAACCCCGAAGAAAGAGACCCCGCCGCCCCCGAAAGCTGGGGACGAGTAGGCAGGAACGAGCCATGCCCATGCGGTTCGGGTAAAAAATACAAACAGTGCCACGGTCAGATTTGATTGATAACTGCCCTTGAAGTTGAGAACAATATAATTTATCTGCCGTTAATAGATGATTAATATATAAGCTGTAATATTAATATATTATTTTGTATTAACAGGTATATTAATTATGGCATTAGAAATATCTAAAATAATGGATAGAGCCGTTTCTTCTACGGCTGAGGGCATTACCTTGTCGGACATAAGCTCACCTGAGCAGCCTTTAGTATATGTTAACGGCAGTTTTGAACGCATGACCGGATACGGCAAAGATGAGCTATTGGGAAAAAACTGTCGCTTTTTACAAGGAAAAGAAACAGATAAAAATGAAGTGGCAAAGATACGTAATGCAATCAATTTACGTCAAAATTGCACCGTTGAACTTGTAAACTATAAAAAAAACGGTGAAAAATTCTGGAACCGCCTTACAGTTTCACCTGTTAGCCTGCCGGAGGATGCAACGCAATATTATGTTGGTGTTCAGTGTGATATTACCGACATAAAAGTCGCTCAAAAGAAAATTACCGACTACTCCCTTAAGCTTGAACAGAAAAATGAGAGTATAAAAAATGCCCTACAAGGATTCAACGCTACTATAGGTCGTGCTATGTATAATGCTTCCTCCACATCTAAAAGATTAGCGGAAAAAGAGATATCAGCAGACCGAGAAGTAGCGAAAATGCTCGCAAAGATAAATGAAGCAACCGAAAGTGTTAACGACCTGATATTGAACCTCAGGGCTGCCCTTGTTCATTTGGGAGGTGCAGACAGACTTCACAATATTGATCTTGTAAATTTTAAAGTGTTAAGGAATTCCCCTGATACAAAACGATAATATATCAAAATAATAGTTGATGACAAATAAACTATTAAATAGCGACAGTCCCTATCTAACATATTTACATTATAGAACCAATGGCTATATTATCCTTTACAAGAGGAGGATAATATAAATGAGATCACTTTGCATCGGACTTGCGATAGCCTTTGTATCTTTGGCTGCTGATTTATGGAGTAAATACTATATATTTAACCTCATAGACTCCTCACCTACAGGCACAATCCGTGTATTGCCCTTCTTTGATCTGGTTAGGGTACATAACTACGGTGTAAGCTTCGGCATGTTCAATAATCTTGAGAACGGCAAGTTGATTTTATCAATTGTAGCCCTATCTATTACTATAGGATTGTGTGTCTGGCTGTATAAAGTAACAAAAATGTATATGATTTGTGCTTTAGGCTTGATAATTGGAGGTGCAGCCGGTAATATATACGACCGAGTCAAATATGGTGCGGTACGCGATTTTATAGACGTATATATAGGTAATTATCATTGGCCGGCATTTAACATAGCAGACAGCACTATTTTTATAGGCGTTGCGATTTTGCTTGTTGACAGTTTTGTAAACAGGGACGAGCATAAGAGGGAGGAACAAAAAAATGAACAAAACACTAGCTAAAGGTTTTATCCTTATAACATCATTATCATTTATAACTTCTTGTAGCGGTAGTGTCCGTGATACATTAGGCATGAGGCGTGCCGCTCCTAATGAGTTCAGGGTGGTATCAAACCCGCCTTTGAGTGTTCCGCCTGAATTTTCTATCCGCCCTCCTGTGCCTGAAGATACATACAGGGAAGTTATCAAATCCAAAACCGAGGATGCAAGGGCGGTATTTTTTGAAAATGCATCTGCCGACCTAAAAACAAAAAGCGACAAACAGACTGCGGGTGAAGAAGCTTTTGGCAGCTTATTTAACGCAACCGGAGCTAATCCTGAAATAAAATCCCTGTTACATAAGGAGTTTATTGAGGCTGCGAAAAAAGAGGAGGAAAAAAGCTTCCTTGAACAAAAGATATTTAGCAAGATACCTTCTTTTTCCGGCAATAAAGAAAAAAACACCGAGTCTGTAGTAGATGCAAAATCTGAAAAAGACAGAATAGTTGAAACAAAAAAAATCGGTGAAAAGGTAACTGGAGATGAAACGCCTTCAGTTGAATCTAAAAACGAGGAACGAGGCATTTTGAACAGGATTCTGGGTCTGTAAAAATCATGCGTCCATCAATAGGTATAACTCTTGACTGGCAAAAAGAGGGGACTTTTTCAAAAAGACCGCACCATGCGTTACGTGAGCATTATTTCAATGTCGTAGAAAAAGCAGGAGGCTTGCCGTTTGGCATACCTTATGCCCCTGACAGGATAAATGACTATCTGGATAAGGTTGACGGTCTGGTAATACCCGGTGGTTTTTTTGAATCTCCTAAAAAGTGGTATATTTCAGATGACGGTAAGTCGCCATATGAACCCTCACCACGCCTTGAGTTTGATCTTGCCCTTATAAAATCGGCACTGGACAGGGATATACCGATACTCGGCATATGTGCTGGTATGCAGCTTATGGGAGGCTTAATGGGGTGCAAGATGACCGAGAACCTACAGGAATATTATAATACCGATATAGACCATTTAAACAAAAAACCTGCCGAGGAAGTTGCCCATTATGTCGATATAAAAGCAGGCACATTACTTGAAAAAATCACAGGGCATTCCCGTATTGATGTGAACACGGCTCATAGGGAGGCTATTGTTGAAACAAATGATTCGGTAATAGTTAATTGTATCTCTGAGGACGGTATAATCGAAGGCATTGAAATTCCCGGCAAACGCTTTGCTCTAGGAGTGCAGTGGCACCCTGAATTCTTCAGCGAAAATGAAAATCCCAGCTTCAAATTATTTAAAGCCCTTGTAACGGCATCATCTGAAAAAACTGATAATCTTTGCAAAATTGCAGCAAATTAATCCTTAATTTTTATATGCAGATTAAAGAAATCTTCGGTTATCTGTAAGTAACCCGACATATCTTCCGCTTTCGGACATATAGGGTTATTTTCATTTAGGAACCTACATTCTTTCGGCAACTGCTCATATTCCCCCGTTTCTTCGTTCATACGGTAGAATTTGGCGTTTTTTGTGATTGCGTCCTTGATTGCATATTTTCTTATTTCCCTCCACGCTTCTTTAAAGCCGCTATCGCTTTTTATCGGAGTATTTGCCACTATTTCATCAATACTCTTCATTATATCTTTTATATCCGTGTCCGTTCTATAATTCGGCATATCGAAAAAGGAAATAAAGCTGGATATCAGGTCATCATAACATAATATGCGGTGTGCAATACTAGTACCGTCCTTTAACAAAATAACATGGTCAAGCGAAACATCTTTGAACGGATATTCCTTATCGTGCGATATTTTCTCTTCTTTTACAACTTTAACACCCGATGCCGTATCATCTAAAACAGAATCAAATTTCTTAAAATCAGGCTCGTTATAATCGTAATTACAATTTTTAACTACAATCGACTCGGCATTGGCTGTTAAGGCATTTAGCAGAAGAGCGGTAACAAAAGTTATTATTTTTTTCATATATTTTATATAATTAAGATTATTGCTAGCTAAAATATTAAGGCATGTGTCGATTAAAGATTTCAAATACATCGACTCCCAACACAACGCCGCATTGCGACTTACCGTAATCAGGACATTTTTTTTCTATATTAGGAGAGGTAATTATATAGCCCCTTTCTTTATCAAGTTCATAAAATTGTCCGGTAGTTCTATTTTCAACATAGTTATTGATAAACTTCCGGTTACTTTCCATTACTTTCTCGTCCTTAAAAGGCACCGAGTCAAATACGGCATTTACTTTTTCCATAATCTTGTTTATGTCGCCTGACTCCAATAGATTTTGTATATTCTCAAACCTAATTCGATATCCGTAAATTTTACACCCTCCCAGTTCTAATTTAACGACTACGCCGTTTTTTAACTGAACTTGGTGCTCTACATATCCGGCTTTAACCTCACCGTCCGTCATTTTGGGTTTATATAATTTGGGAGGCAATATAACCTTTGTATCGGGCGAACTGCCGTCTATAAAAGATTCAAACTTAGTATAATCAACCTTACAGCCGAACTCGTCCGCAACGGCAAATGTTGCGGAAATTATGTATAAAAGTAAGGAAGCTATAGAATTACGTATAAAAAGCATATATATAAGTACCGTTACATAGTTTAATTATATTATACATATTTATTGAAAGTTATATAGTTCTCTTAATTTATATTGTTTTGATAAAATGATAAATCAAATCTTGAAAAAACATTTTAAAACCCTGCCCGCACATGTAGAAATATCATGCGGGATAAAGGACAATATTGCCGATATAGTTATAGGGCGGTCTTCGGGTAAAAGCTTTGTTGTAGTAAGTGATGATAATACCCACAAGATACTTGGCGAGAAAATTGTAAAATCCCTGTCAGCGTATAAAACCGGCTCAATAGTTTTGAAGCCTTCTATTGCCGATGAAAGATCTGTTGAAAAAGTTCGGTCTAGAATACAAGAATATGATACGGTAATAGCGGTTGGTTCGGGAACTATTAACGATATCTGTAAATATGCGAGCTTTTGCGAGAAAAAGCCTTATATGGTTTTCGGTACGGCTCCTTCTATGAACGGCTATAGCTCGGCAAACGCTTCTATATCGGTAAACGGTCATAAAAAAACCTTAAAGGCACATCTGCCCGCAGCCATATTCCTTGATATCGACATATTGGCAGCCGCTCCAAAACGCCTGATATTAAGCGGCTTAGGTGATAGTGTTTGCCGTCCTACGGCTCAGGCAGACTGGCTTTTGTCGCATTTATTATTAAATACCGAATATAACACTTCACCTTTTGAAATGTTACGCCCCTTTGAAAAAGACTTATTTGAAAATAGCGGTGAACTATTAAAGGGAAATAAAGAAATTATCGAACTACTGGCACAGACGCTGGTTCTATCCGGTTTCGGTATGTATATGTGTGGCGGAAGTTATCCTGCCAGTCAGGGAGAACATATGATAGCCCATACTATGGAGATGGTATATAAAGGGCTTCCCCATAGTTTTCACGGTGAGCAAATAGCGGTAACAACTCTTGCAATGTCACGGATAATAGAAGAAAAACTGCAAAGCACTCCTATAATTTCACAAAACTATGATGAAAAAGCAATTACTGATTTTTTCGGTAAGGAAATATCCGAGCAATGCTTGGCAGAATATAAGGAAAAATTGCTTTCTCCCGAAAAACCGGACAAGATAAATAATGATATAGCAACAAAATGGGAAGAAGTCTGCGGAAAAATATCCGAAATATTTATAGGATACGACCCGATATATAAAACACTTAAAAATGCCTCCGCACCCGTTTCCTGCCATGATATAGGTTGGAAAGAGTCTGAATTTAAAAAAGCCGTATCGTATGCTAAATATTCACGCAACCGCTTTACATTCTTGGATTTGTAATGAAATTATTTCCGAAGGGCAAATTATAATTCGGTTTTGCCGTGTCCCGATACGTCATGTACCCTGATATAATCAATATCTTTGGCAATTAGTTGTTTTGATATTTCTATTGTAGCCTTATCACGGTCATCGACATCACCTAGAAAGGATTTTCTCGAATGTCCGATATATATAGGAACACGCAAAGACCTCAATTCTTCAACTCTTTGAATTAACTCTTTAGACTGTGAAGCGGTTTTGTTAAAGCCTATACCGGGGTCAAAAATTATCCTTGAACGTTCAATATTGTTATCAATAAGGTTTTGTATTTGTGCATTACCCCAGCTTAATACCTCCGATACCGTATCAACCCCCTCATCAATATTGACGGCTTTATCGGCAGGAACCGTAAGGCTATGCATGGCTATTATCTTAACGGCACTGTTCTTTGCAACCTCTATCATTTGCGGGTTTTTAAAACCGTTTACATCGTTTATATAGTCGATACCCGTTTCTATAGCTTTCATCGCATTTTCAGGATGATAGGTGTCAATACCGGCTTCAACATTGTTTTTATGGCATGTGTCGATAATATTTTGTAAGATGGGAGAAAGTCTTTGCCACTCCTGTACGGTCGATAGTTTTATAGCACCCGGACGGGTGGATTCCGCACCTATGTCAATAACATCAGCCCCGTCTTTTATTAACTTTTCAGCGTGGCTTAAAATAGATTCTGCATCGTTATATTTATTGCCGTCAGAGAATGAATCGGGTGTTATATTCAATATGCCGACTATTTTTGTGTTTTTTATCATTTTTTAGTATTTATTAATTTGAATTAATTCACGTTTGTATTATCAGATTTTTTATAAATAACTTCATTTGTTGTAAATGGATATTTTAATTTGCCTTTTAATTTGTTAATGTTTTTTCATTTGTAATTTATACAAATTTACGAATTTTTTATGTCTAAAAAAAAGTTAAAAAAGTTAGAAATACAACAAAGCAATCCAAACATGTTATTCGGTGCATCTCTTGGTGGTGCTGCCTTAGGTAATATTATAGTGCCGGGATTAATAGCTGTACTTATAGGGGGTTGCCTTGGCTTCTTGGTAGCAAAAAGTAGTGAGTTACAAAATATACAAGAGCATAATAAAAATTCTTAGTTAACATGACACAACAACAATACCTTTAGTACGTAATTAGTGCTTCTGCGATAATTTGTATAATATATTTTGTATTGTACTTATACTATAAAACTCACAAGCCGAATCTTCCCGACTGCATAACATTATGTACATCGAGTGCCGGTATGATATCATCTGTTAAAATATTTAATATAGTTGTTTATACAGCTCAAGCTCAAACCTTAGGGGTATTTGTTACTATGAAATTAGAACTAATTTTAGCATCAATAGCGTTTTTTTGGGTTTCGTGCTCAACAGCTTATAGCATTTTATTGCAATTTAAACCTGATAAATGAAAATTAACACACCACTTCCAACAACCTTTCCTCAAAATCACCGACATATTTTTTATTATCAAATAACGCACTTGCTTTTATGTTGTCTGACAATTTTTGCTTTAAAGCAGTCAATAAGCTTGCATCATTAGCATATATCAAAGCCGTGTTTTTATATTCTAAATCTGTTTTGGTAATAAGCTCAGGCAATCCGCACGCATTTAAAATACTTGCTGAGGCACGGGACATCATGTCATTTCCAAGCCTTGTGATAACAGGCAAACCTGCATATAGCGCATCAATAGCGGTGGTGTGGGCATTGACCGTAAAGCAGTCAAGGAACAAGTCGGCACAGGCATGGCGTGCCAGATGCTCTTCCTTTGAAGCACGAGTGGCAAATATTATCCGGTCTTTGACTATTTCCCGTTTTTCTGCCTCTTTTATAATATTACTTTTTGCAAATTCATTATCGCTATACAGCCAAAGCACACTGTTATCCACCTGAGTTAAAATATCCATCCAGACGGCAAATGTTGCAGGGTCGATTTTCATGCTCTTATTAAAACTGCAAAACACGAATTTATCTTCAGGCAATCCGCATTCCTTACGGGTAGGAGGCTCGGATATCTTCTGTTTGCCGTCCGTGATGAAATAACTATCTGGCATTTTGATAAGTTTTTCCGTATAGTTTTTCTCGTCCTCCTGTGGCACTGCCGTAGCATCTGTTACCAGATAATCAATGAACGATGCTCCCATAGTACCCGGATATGCAAGAAAACTTATCTGAACAGGAGCAGGACGCATAGCGGCAATAACCGGCATGGAATTTTGTATATAGCCCATAACATCAACCAGTATGTCTATTTTGTCCTTATATATCTGTTTGGCGATATCCTCGGGATTTTGTCCCATCAGGTCTATAAATTTATCCGCACTTTTTTCTATGTTCTTACGGAAAATACTTTTGTCGTTCTTGCCGTATGAATATGCATATACTTCAAATTTATCCCTGTTATGCAATTTAAAAAGGTTGCTGATTAGATGGGCTGTAGGGTGGTCACGGTAATCGGCACTTAAATAACCGATACGCAAAAGCGAATCCGCCTTTCGCTCATGCTTGAATCTTTGCGGAATATTTCCGTAACGTATTGTGGCATAGTTTTGTGCTATTTCTTTTTTCAATGAAGGAGGTATATCTAAAGTAAGGCTGTGATATGGTGTTATAGGCGACTTCTGTCCGTTAGCTATCGCATGTTTTGTAGCCTCAACGAGCAGCTTTGTGTATTCTTCCAGCCCGTCCCAATAGCATGCGTCACGCATGGTTTTTACCAGCTCGTTCATTAAGGCATAATTATCGGGATTGAATTTCAAACCCTGTTTATAATATTCGATTTCCTTTTCCCACTCCCCGATTTCATGTAATGTAGCACCGATATTATTTATAGCCTCAGGGTAATTACCTTCTTTTAAGGCTATCGCTTCTTCATAGCAATATATAGCGTCCTTATATTCTTGTAGTGCCACAAGACAATTGCCAAGATTGTTATAAAAGGCAGGATTGTCGGGATTTATTTTAAGTGCCTGTTTAATTGCCGTTTTCGATTTTTCATAGTCACCCTGCTGATAATAGATGACTCCTACCAGATGTTTTATCTCGGCATCACCGGGAGAGAATTTAGCTATCTTCTTGTATAATTCCAATGCTTTATCCAGATGTCCCTGACGGTGACTTTGCATGGCATTTGCAAGAACGGACTGTATCTGCTCTTGCGATACCTCGCCTTTTGATGGTTTTTTAAGCTTTGCAGCTTGGGCTCTTTTTTGCCGGCGTGATAAAGGCATGGTATTTTTATACTTAAATTTTTGTTAAGAAGAATTAATTTGCAACATTACGTTTATATTAAAAAGATACTGAAACAAATTCTATATTACAATTTGTTTTTTGAGCCGAAAGAAGCTGATAAATATATCGCCGCATTCAATGGATAAAGGCGAGATTAGAGAACTCGAACTTCCGACCTCCACTATGTCAAGGCTAAGGAAGAATGTGAAATCTTTGTAATTCCCTACTATTTTGTGCATCGTTTATGCAATGATTGTCCGTATTTGTAAAGCATTTCAGCTAAATCGTATCCCACGGGATTGCGTGGCATATATTCATGCATCACAAAAATTATCGCAAAACGCTTTACATTTATATCACGGATGCGTATTTTCACCACTCTAAATTTCCCCTAAGGGCGGTTAGCTCAGTTGGTTAGAGTGCCACGTTGACATGCATACGGTCGAACGAACGTAGATTATTTCATCATTCAAATAAATCAGTAACTTACAGCAAATATAAACGATGGTGAGTCGATTATAAACGATCCCGTGGGATCGTGCTGAATTATTGTAAATCAGATACTTAGAAAGCTACTGATTTGTTTGTGTAGATTTCTTGTAGAGGTTGAATGTTATTTATAATCTTTTTGGAAGAACCATGCCCTTCGATATCACCATACAACACGACCTCAAGAAATTGAGGCGGCAGCTTAGTGCGCTTGAAACCAAGGTGGCACCACAGGCGACGGTGCGTACCCTCAACCGCGTGGCTGAGAGCGCAAAGGTGGCGAGTGCCAGACACATCGCACCGCAAATGAACAGCAGGCAGGCTGCGGTCAAGCGGCGCATCGTCACCCAGAAGGCTACGTTCAAACGGTTGTGGGCGACGCTGGTGGCACGTGACCGTGCGCTGCAGTTGATTGAGTTTGTGGTGGGCAGCAAGAAACCCACGCAACAACCAGGTGGTAAGCGTGGGCTGGTCAAGGTGAAGAAGTACGGTAAGGTGTCAACATTATCAAATGCTTTCATCGCCCCACGCAAAAGCGGCTCAAGCAAGACCACTGTTTACATGCGGAAGACTGGCAAGCGTCATCCGCTCAAACTGCTGTATGGTCCTAGCATCATGCAGCTGTTCAAACAGCGTGAGAACGATGCCATCATGCAAACGACGGTGCGCGAACGCTTCCCCATTGAGTTTGCACGCAATTTGAAATTTTACATCAACCGCTTTAAACGCCGCTAAACCGTACCGAATCCCCTGGATTCAAAAAGGTACTCCGGAGGGGTCCCCCTTGCGGGTACGCCGAGGGCGCGGGGTTTTACTAGGCATAAATTCTAAAAAGCCATTTCGTTTCGCAATTCCGAATACAAAACCTTTATATAACAAATACTTAAAGTGGCTGACTGCGAAATCGGGTCTGCTGGAGCCATTTCGCTAACGTGCTGTATGCACAGAACTTAACTGCAAAACAGGAAAGATTATGAAAGTAGAACTGACCGAAATTGGTCGGGTGATTCCCTATGTGCGGAATCCCCGCAAAAATGATGCAGCCATAGCCAAAGTTGCCGCTTCAATCAAAGAGTACGGATTCCGCCAGCCTATCGTGGTGGATGAGGAAATGGTTATCATTGCAGACCACACACGCCTGCAGGCGGCGCAGTCGCTGGGGTTAAAGAAAGTGCCGGTGCATGTTGCCACTGGCCTGACACAGGCGCAGATAAAGGCATACAGGCTGGCTGACAACCGCACCCATGAAGACTCGGAATGGGACGAGGAATTGCTGGCGATTGAGCTTGGTGAACTGAGCGATATGGATTTTGATTTAGATCTGACCGGATTTGAAGCGATTGAGCTGGAGCAACTGCTCGATGGTGCGGCGATGGATGGATTAACCGATGATGATGCCATTCCCGAAGCGCCGGAAGTGCCGGTATCCAAGGAAGGTGACATCTGGTTGCTGGGTGATCACCGATTGATCTGTGGGGATAGCACCAAAGCCAAAACCATGAAAGCGCTGATGGGCGATGAGCTGGCCGACATGGTCTTTACCGACCCGCCTTACAACGTGGATTATGGCCAAACCATGAAAGACAATGTGCGCGGTAATAAACGCAAAATCAAAAATGATAATCTTGGTGCGGATTTTCAGAAGTTTCTGACAGATGCCTGCACTGAGATGGTGAAAGTCTGCAAGGGTGCGTTGTACATCTGCATGTCCTCCTCAGAACTCCATACCCTCCATCGTGCCTTTGCAGACGCTGGTGGGAAGTGGTCAACCTTTATCATCTGGGCGAAGAATACTTTCACCATGGGGCGTTCCGATTATCAACGCCAGTACGAGCCGATCCTCTATGGGTGGCCGGAGGGCAATAAGCATTTCTGGTGTGGTGATCGCAGCCAAAGCGATGTGTGGAACTACAACAAGCCCAGGGTGAATGATTTGCACCCGACTATGAAACCAGTGGAGTTGGTCTGCCGTGGCATTGAAAACAGCAGCAAGACAAAGGATATCGTGCTGGATTCGTTTGGTGGCTCCGGCACTACGCTGATCGCGTGTGAGAAATTGCAACGTAAGGCGCGGTTGATTGAGCTTGATCCGTGCTATGTGGATGTGATTGTGAAGCGGTGGGAAGAGTTCACTGGCAATACTGCGAAGCATGCCGGTGAAAACAAGTCTTTTGCGGACATTGCGAAAAAGCGTCAGGCCGCTTCCTGATCAGGTAAAAGTCGGTAGCCATGCTTGCCTTCGCCGGTGGTGAAGGTTTCGATTGGCAATCCACGCTTTTTCCGCAGGTTGGAAAGATGGCCGCGCACTGAATGTGGCTTCCACTCGGTGGCGGCAATGAGTTCTTGCAGGGTTGCTCCCTCTTCGCGTGTGAGCAGGCTAATGATAATCGATTGTTTGGTTTCGCGTTTCGGCTCGTTACTTGGCGTTACATCCTGTTTCTTCGTGTTACATGGTGTTACAGGCTCGGCTTCTGGCGGGGTGTCATTGATGGCATGCAGCCCCGTCTGGCTGATGACAAATTCGGTGGATTTATCGAATTTGTACTTACTACTAACCGATTCGCTGCCGCGCACCGTAATCAGCCTTTTGCGTAGCAATGCAGTGAGCATCTTATCCTGTATGGCAGGGCTTTTGATGTGCTGCATAAATTGCCGGATTTCAGTATCTGGCGATTCGGTTGCGGTGGTTAGGATAGTGCGTTGTGCTGCTGTAAGTTCAATCATGATTAACTCCTTGGTTTGATTAACAATTTGCCCTTAAGGACACACCCATGAATGCTTCAATCACGAGCTTAATCAAGTCAATTCGATGGAAAAAGTTGAATGAAATGAGTGTCTTATATGCCAACGATGTATCCAGTAACCACCATCGCCAAATTGTTCGGCGTAAGCGACCGGCGAGTACAGCAATACGCCCAGGATGGCATCATTCCAAAACCGGTTAACGGTCAGTATGAGTTGGTTGGCTGTGTCCGTGGGATTATCAATTATCTGCAACAGCGTGCTTTCGGCAAAGGCGTTGCACCGCAGGACACGCATCTGGAGCGTGCGCGATTATTAAAAGCGCAGGCGGACATGGCAGAGATTGAGCTGGCGGAGCGTACCGGCGCACTGGTGACGGTGGAACGAGTGGAGACGGATTGGTTGGAAATGGTGACTGCGTGCCGCGCCAAGATGCTGGGCATTCCAACCAAAACAGCATACCAGATCGCCCATTTAGAAAACCCACAAGAAATTGAGAAATTCCTGAAGCGCACCATTTACGAGGCGTTGGCGGAAATGGCTGCTTATGAATCAGACGAAGACTTATCAGACAGTATTGAAGACGGTGATGAAGGCCTGGATGCCGCCACCGCAACTGACAGTGAGCCAGTGGGCGGATCAGAATCGGAGACTGAGTCCGGAAGCGAGTAGCGAACCTGGTACATGGGTAACCGACCGTGCGCCATATCAGCGCGGTATGATGGATGCAGTGAATGAGCCTGGTGTTTCCGAGGTGGTGTATATGACCTCCTCACAGATCGGAAAAACCGAAATCATCAATAACATCATCGGGTATTTTGCACACCAAGACCCATCGCCAATGCTACTGATTCAGCCCACGCTGGATATGGCGGAGACATGGAGTAAAGACCGCCTTGCGCCGATGATCCGCGATACGGATGCGCTCACCGATCTGTTTGGTGATCCGCGCAGCCGCGACAGCAACAACACGCTGTTGCATAAGAAATTCCCTGGTGGGCATATCACCATGGCGGGTGCGAACAGTCCGTCCTCGCTGGCAAGCCGCCCGATTCGCATTGTGCTGCTGGATGAAGAAGACCGCTATCCGCATTCTGCTGGTACGGAAGGTGATCCTGGTAGCCTGGCACAGAAGCGTACCACGACCTTCTGGAATCGGTTGTTGGTGACCGCCAGCACGCCGACGATTGAAGATGAAAGCAAGATTGAGTCACGCTACCAGCAAAGCGATCAGCGCAAATACTACGTGCCTTGCCCTGAGTGCGACACGTTTCAGGTCTTAAGCTGGCAGCAGATTAAATTTGAAAAAGAAAAGATAGAGGATGCGGTTTACGAATGCGAACACTGCAAAGCCAAGCTGAAAGAAAGCGACAAAATGTGGATGCTTTCTCACGGAGAATGGCGTGCAGAAGCCGCATTTAACAGCATTGCCGGATTTCACATCAACGAGCTGTATAGCCCATGGGTTAAATGGTCGGAGATGGTGGCTGGTTTCCTCAAAGCCAAGCGTCTGCCCGAAACGCTGAAAGTGTGGGTGAATACCTCGCTGGGCGAGACATGGAAGGAAGCCACCGAAGGGATAGACCCATCCGGATTGCTGGGACGCAAAGAAAACTGGGGCCGTGTGGCTCCCGAAGGTGTGATTGTCATTACTGCCGGCGTGGATGTGCAGGATGATCGGCTGGAGGCGGAAGTAATCGGCTGGGGTGTTTCTCAGGAAAGCTGGTCGCTGCAATACCATGTGCTGCATGGCGACCCCGCGCAAAGCAAAGTATGGGAGGATTTAACCACTGTGCTTACGCAAACGATTAAAACAACGGATGGCCGCACTTTATCGGTGGCAGCAAGTTGCGTGGATAGCGGCGGTCACCAGACTCAGCGGGTTTATGAATATTGTAAAGGCCGCGAGTATCAACGCATTTACGCGATTAAAGGTGCGAATCAGATCGGTAAGCCGCTGGTTAGCAAATTTAGCAAAAACAACAAGCTCAGAGTCAAACTCTTCACCATCGGAACGGACACCGCGAAACAAATGATCTACTCGCGGCTGAAAATTCATCAGCCAGGAGCCGGTTATTGTCATTTCCCTGCGGATTATCCGGAAGAGTATTTCAAGCAGCTCACTTCCGAGCGCATACAGACCAAATTTGTGAACGGCCACCCCACTCGTATTTGGGTGCTGACCAAAGGTCGCCGCAATGAGGCGTTGGACTGCCGCGTGTACGGGCTGGCTGCGCTGCATATCCTGAATCCGAATCTGGATCGACTTGCCAAAGAGCAGGAACGTGAACGCTTGCGGAAGCCGGAGAAAACAAACGAACAGGAAGCTAAATCCACCAATGAATGGATGGGCTACGAAGATTGGAACTTTAACTGAGGCAAGATGATGGAAACGAAACTGACCGTACTGGATTTATTCTCTGGTATCGGCGGTTTCTCCCTCGGCCTTGAGCGTGCTGGCCTCACCACGATTGCTTTTTGTGAAATTGAACCATTCTGCCGAGATGTCCTGGGTAAACACTGGCCGCATGTGCCGATTGCTCAGGATATTCGGCGGCTACGCTATGAAAACGGAAAATTATACGATGCAGAGCGAATTATTTATGAAGGAAAAATCGACCTCATCTGCGGTGGATTCCCCTGCCAGCCGTTCAGTGTCGCTGGACGAAAAAAAGGAACGGAAGATGACCGCGATCTCTGGCCGGAGATGTTTCGAATCATTCAACAAGCGCAGCCCACTTGGGTTGTTGGTGAAAACGTTGCTAACTTCGTCAATCTGGCATTCACCCGCACGAAGATTGACCTGGAGCATGAAGGTTACACCGTGCAGCCATTTGTTATTCCAGCTTGTGCCGTCGGAGCACCCCACCGCCGTGACCGAGTTTGGATTGTTGCCCACGCCGATGGCAAGCGATGCGATGCAGGGAGCGATTATCGGCAAGAACGACCAGTATTACATCACCAAAACGGGCATGCCGAGGAAGATCAACGGTCAGGGAACGGCAGGAAGTGTGGGACTGGCTCGGCTGGCGCGATTACTGCCGACCATGGGAGCAAACGAGTTCAAAGGAGCGAACCGCAATCGCTATGTGGGCAGCAAGCATTTTCGTGGTGCGAAGATGTCCGAAGGACTGAGGACTACTTCAACCGACCCGATATACCTCAACCCCTCATTTGCCGAAATAGTGATGGGTTTTCCTCGCAGGTGGACAGACTTAGAGCACTCGGAAACGCCGTAGTGCCACAAATTCCCGAAGCTATCGGGCATGCAATTATCAACTCAATCAAGGACTGAATATGGCTTTAACATTAACACAAGCGCAGACCGCATTGGATGCGTGGATTGCGGCAGATTTATCAGTAGCCAAAGGCCAGAGCTACAGCATGAATGGTCGCACCCTGACTTTGGCAAATTCCAAGGAAATCAGGGAGCAGATTCAATATTGGGAACGCCGTGTCTCGGCTTTTGAGCAGGTAGTCCAGCAAAATCAACAAGCGGCATTAGCGGATTTCAGCAATGACTAATATCATCGATAAAACCATAGAGATAATCTCTCCGGAATCTGCGCTGCGTCGTGATACGGCACGCAAGATTCTGCATGCCCAGCGTGCCTATGAAGCCGCTCAACCCTCGCGCCTGCGTAAAACCAAAACCGACCCTGGCAGCGGCGATGCGATTGTTGAGCGTGCGGGTGAATCACTGCGGCTGCAGGCGAGGCATCTCGATGAAAACCACGATCTGGCTACCGGTGTGCTGGATTGTCTGGTGAATAATGTGGTGGGTCGCGGCATCAATATTGAGCCACAGGTGAAACTTAAAAGCGGAGATCTGGCAAAGCCGGTGAATGACCAGCTGATAGAACTCTGGGAAGAGTGGATTCGCTTCCCCGAAGTCACATGGGAATGCCACTGGAACCACATGCTCCGCTTGCTTGCGCGGCACTGGTTTCGTGATGGTGAAGTGCTGATAAAGCATATCGAAGGTACCAGCAGCACAATCGACCACCATACGCTGGTGCCATATTCACTGGAAATGATCGAAGCAGATTTTCTGCCATTTACCCTTAATGATCAGAAAAAACGTATTATCCATGGCGTGGAGAAAAACGCATGGCGCAGACCACGCGCCTATTATCTGTATAAGGAGCATCCAGGTGATTCGCATGTGCTGGTGACGCGTCAGGATACCAAACGCTTCGCTGCAGAGAAAATACTGCACCTGAAAATCGCTAAGCGCATCAGTCAAACACGCGGTGTATCCATCTTTGCCAGCGTGATGACGCGCATGGAAGATATTAAGGATTATGAGCTTTCAGAGCGGTTGGCGGCAAAAGTAGCTGCCAGCATCTGTGCGTTTATCCGTAAATCACTCGATGGGCCTGCCAGTGGCGTGCAGGTGGATGAAGCTGGCAATCGGCTGATGAAAATGCAGCCAGGCATGATTTTCGATAATCTATTGCCAGGTGAAGAAGTCGGCATGATTGACAGTAATCGCCCGAATACCATGCTGGAACAGTTTCGTAATTCACAGCTTCGGGCGGTGGCAGCCGGCACATCCACTGGCTACTCTTCCATTGCCAAAGATTACAACGGCACATACTCCGCCCAGCGTCAGGAACTGGTGGAGCAGTCAGTGCATTACGCTGTGCTGCGGGAATATTTCATTGAGCGTTGCGTGCGACCAATATGGGAACGGTTTGTGGATATGGCCGTGCTCTCCGGTCAGCTTAAAGTGCCGCAAAATGAGATTAACCCTCGCTCCCTGAAAAAGGCAGGATTCCAGGGGCCAGTCATGCCGTGGATTGATCCACAGAAGGAAGTGACTGCCGAGGAAAAAGCCGTAGCTGCTGGCTTCAAATCCCGCGCCGAGGTGATCCGCGCACGCGGTGGTAACCCGCAGGATACGTTCGAGCAGATAAAGCAGGAGCGTGAGCAGGAAAAAGAAGCAGGTATCAGCTTTAGCACCAGCAATGGTGGGCAGCAACTTTCACTCTTTAACGAAACCCAAGGAGAATCCGATGACAAAGAAAACGAAGATGAAGCCGGAAAACAAACCGGAAATGCTGACAAGGACAGTTGATCTCACACGAGAATCGATCGTTGATGAAGAAAGCCGCCTCGTGCGGCTTTCTTTTTCCTCTGAAGAACCAGTCACCCGCCAGAGTTTTTTCAGTGACCCATGGATTGAAATTCTGGGTCACGAGCGCAGTGAAGTTGATCTGGAACGCCTGAATAACAGTGCGCCGGTGCTGTATAACCATGACCGCTCCGAGCGCGGCAATCGCATCGGTGTGGTGGAACGTGCATTGCTTGAAGGCGGGCGTGGCCATGCTGAAATCCGTTTAAGCAAACGTGATGAGGTGGAAGGCTTCTGGCAGGACGTGCGTGATGGCATTTTGCGTAATGTTTCCGTGGCCTACCGCATCAATGAGCGCAAGCTGGAAGAAGAACACAAAGATAAACCAGATCTGTATCGGGTGACCAGCTGGACACCGATGGAGATATCGCTGGTCGATATTCCTGCTGATGCCAGTGTTGGCATCGGTCGGAGTGCTGAGAACGCTCCGGAAGAGCGCAGCCTTGATTACCAACCCCAACCTAACCAAAAGGAGAAGACTATGCCTGATAAAGTCGTAGAAAAAGAAACGCCGGAGCGTAAGGAATCGCCGCAAGTCGATGAAAAGCGCAAAGGCGAATTCATGGATGAAGGTGCAAAACGCGCACTGGAACTTGAGAAAGAACGCCGCACGGAAATTCGCACGCTCTTTGCCAATCACGATGATCATACAGAAGTGCGCGATGCCTGCCTGGATGATCCAGAAATTGATGTCAACGAAGCACGCAAGCTGCTGCTGGATGCTATTGGCAAACAGGAACAGCCTGCAGCTAATGGCCAGCGTATTGAAATTGGTGAGTCTGCCGCCGAGAAATTCTCTCGCGCTGCGGAAGATGCTATTTCTGTGCGTGCCGGTCTTACCGATGATCGCAGCAAAGCCAGTGAGCTATGCGGTTATCAGCTGGTAGATATCGCCCGTAAGTGCCTGGAGCTGCACAATGTGCGTACCGAGAGCATGGATCGCAGTACCATGATTGGACGTGCATTTACTCACTCCAGCAGTGATTTTCCAAAAATTCTGGAAAATAATGCACGCAAAGCCATGCTACGCGGTTACGAAGAAGCGCCAGAGATATTTCCACGCTTTACTCGTGTGGGTAATTTGTCTGACTTTAAGATTCACACTCGCACAGGAATCGGCACAGTGGCTTCGTTGCGGAAAGTTGAAGAAGGTGGTGAATACAAACACACCACCATCGGCGAACGCGGAGAGCAAATCCAGCTAGCTACTTACGGTGAGCTATTCAGCATCACCCGTCAGGCTATTATTAACGATGACTTGGAAGCCTTTACGCGGATTCCACGCACGTTAGGCCGCGCTGCTGCCCGCACGGTTGGTGATCTGGTTTTTTCGATTCTAATCGATAACCCGGTTATGTCAGATGGAAAGGCGGTATTTCATGCCGATCACAAGAATCTGGCCGGTTCTGGTACGGCTATTTCCGCAGCCAATGTCAGTAAGGCTCGTGCCGCTATGCGAAAACAGAAGGATGGTGATGCGACACTCAATATAGCTCCAAGATTCCTGATGACACCTGTCGATTTAGTTGACAATGCAGCGGTGTTAATGGCTTCAGAAACCAATCCCGATCAGGCAAACAGCAGAGTGCGAAATTTGGCTACCGTTAATGGGGCACTGGAAGTGCTAGCCGACGCGCGGCTGGATGCCGCTTCAGCTACTGCCTGGTATTTACTGGCTGATGCTAACTCCTTCGACACGATTGAGGTCGGTTATCTGGATGGTGTTGCACTTCCGTTCCTTGATGACATGGATGGCTGGTCGATTGATGGCCGTGAATACAAGGTACGCATCGATGCAGCGGCAGCACCGTTGGAATACCGTACAATGTATAAAAATCCAGGCGCTTAAACCTTAAACTAATCAATCTTAATATCCGTGGGCGGCCAGATTCTCTGAGTCGCTTTTTTAATGCCTAAAACTAAAGGAGAAATCTTATGGCTACTAACTATGTTCAAGAGGGCAAAGCCCTCAACTATAGCCCATCCGGTGCTGATCTGGCATCGGGTGACTTTGTGCTGATTGGCACAATTGGTGGGGTTGCTAAAACCGCGATTGCCGATGGCAAAACCGGTGCGGTACACATCTCCAGTGTGTTCAGCGTTCCAAAAGCCAGTGGTGCAGTGACACAAGGAGCAAAGCTCTACTGGAACAGTACCAATAGCAACCTCACTACCACAGCATCGGGGAATACTTTTGTAGGAGTTGCAGCAGAGGCAGCCGCAAGCGGTGATGCCAATGTTAAAATACTCCTCAATGTTGGCTGATGATGGTCATGCCATTCATTGATGACATGCATGGCCATCATCTGTCGATTCTTGAAGCACTTGATGGACGCGAGGTGACCTACACCCCCGATGGTGGGTCACCTCGTATTATTTCTGGGATGTTGCAGGAATTTACCGAGCTGACAGGCGGTGAAACGGTGGATGTGGTGGTCGCCAAGCCCGTTTTGTCAGTCCGCACTCTCGACATTCCGGAAATAGAGGCTGGAGATATTTTTACTATCGATAGCCAGGATTATGAGGTGGCAGTTGTCAGCCCTGACAACGAAGGAATCACAGAATTAATGATGGAGAAACTATGAAACACGCACGCACACAAATCCGCAATGCCTTCACTGCTTTGCTCAAGGGGAACACAACCGCTGGCGACAATGTATTCGAAGCGCGGGTCTATCCGATTAATGACCCGAAGCTGCCAGCCTTGCTGATTTACACTAAGCAGGAAACGGTTGGTGAGCAATCCATGTCCCGCCATCGTACCCAGCAGCGGGAGTTGATGGTAACCGTAGAAGCCTACGTCAAAGAACGTGGCAATGTGGATGAAGCCACCGATACGCTGGCCATGGAGATTGAGCAGTTAGTTGCTGCCGATCCTACGCTTGGTGGTCTGGCGAAAGATACTGCATTGGACACCACGGAAACTCAGTTCTCCGATGACGGAGAAAAGCCGGTGGCGGTGGCAATTCTGACTTTTTCGGTGCTGTACACCGTCAAGGAAAACGCCCCACAAACACTTATTTAATCAACCCAACTCAAAGGAGAAACATTATGGCTACTCACGCTGGTAGCGAAGGTAAGGTCTTTATTGGATCAGACCAGGTCGCTGAAATCAAATCATGGTCGATGGAGATTACCTCTGACACCGTGGACGCATCTATCATTGGAACATCATGGCGAAAAAATCAGGCAACCATCAAAGGTTGGTCTGGCAGTTTTGATGGCTTCTGGGATGAAACCGATACCGATGGTCAAGGTGCTTTATCCGCTGGTGGCACGGTAACGCTAAATCTCTACCCCGAAGGAGATGATACGGGAGCCACCTATTGGACAGGCGATGCAATCATCACTTCCATTTCTTACAACGCATCCTTTGACGGAATTGTCGAGGCATCCTTCAGCTTCACCGGCACCGGCGCGTTAACCGAATCAACCGTATCTTAAGGGAGGCATCATGAGTGTTATTAATCGTGCTACTACTCATTACGCATCGCAGGAAAGGCTGATAATTTCAGTCCCTGAATGGGGTGATGACAAAGAACCGCTGGAAATCCATGTATTCCCGATGACCATGGCGGAAGTCAATATGATGGGAAAAATTGCCAGCAAAAAGGCAACCAACATCGAGCAAGCCGCCAATGTCATCGTGGTCAAAGCCAAAGATAAAGATGGCAAGCGAATGTTCAGTGTTTCCGACCGTGACAAGCTGATGCAGGAAGCGGATTACCGTGTGGTTTCCCGCATTGCCGAGCGCATCGAGGAACATTTCTTCGGTGACATGGAGACCCACAAGGGAAACTCCGCAGCGATCTCTTCCGGCGAAACCAGTTAGCACTGGCGTGGCGGCTCGGCAGGCCACTGGCCGAGATTGAAGCCATGTCAACGCGACAATTCATGGAATGGATCGCATTCTTCGAACTTCAAACAGAAAACCTGAGTAAAAACCATGGCAAGATTCGCTAGTGCAGAATTTACCATACGCGCAATTAATAAAACGCAGAAAGCCTTCGCCCAGATTAATCAGGGCGTTGGCAATATGGATCGGCGTTTTAGCAAACTTGGTAGTGGTCTGAGTAAAATTGGTGGGCTGATGGCCACGGCTTTTGTTGGCAAGCAGATCACCGATACCATTACCAAATTTGAGAAGCTGGAGGCCAGTTTGCGTACTATCACCGGCTCGGCTGATAAGGCAGCGGTGGCATTTGGCTTTATTCAGGATTTTGCCGCCACAACTCCGTTCCAATTAGAGGAAGTAACGGACGCATTTATCAAGCTGAAGGCGTTGGGATTAACGCCCTCTGCAGAAGCACTCACCTCTTACGGTAATACGGCCACGGCGATGGGTAAAAGCCTCAATCAGATGATCGAAGCGGTTGCGGATGCTGCTACCGGTGAATTTGAACGCTTGAAAGAGTTTGGTATCAAATCCAAAAGCCAGGGCGATCAGGTTACGTTCACCTTCCAGGGTGTCAGCACTACTATTGGCAAAAACTCCAAAGAGATTGAAGCCTATCTTAAATCCATCGGCGATGTGCAATTTGCCGGAGCGATGGAAGAGCAAGCCGATACGTTAAATGTGGCACTGTCCAATATGGGGGATGGATTTTCCAAGCTGGTCAAAGCTATTGGCGACGCTGGCTTAACCGCAATACTGACAGGCATTGCTAATGGCATTAAATGGCTGGCAGAGCAGATCACCAACTCTATTGAACCGTTCAAGCTGGGATTTAAAGCCATTATGGGTGAAGTAGTGAAATTCGGCAGGCTGTTTATTGCTGTATTTGAAGGCGTGGGTAATGCATTTAACGCCTTTGGTGACGCAATTTCTGCCAGATTTGAAGCACTGGGCAAAGACCTGGCAGCTTTCGTGGAAAATCCGCTGGGTGGCGTATCATTTGAGAACACCCGCGCTGCGCTTGAAACCGGTCTGCTCGATGCAATGGGCAATGCCTTTGATAAAGCACTGACTGAGGCTAAAGACTTCAATGCCGCTATCGATGCTGAAATTCAGGATGCCGCGCTGAAAATTATTGAAGCGCGGGAAGCTAAAAATGCATCGCTGGATAGCTTGTTTGAAGAAACTGCTACACCAGAAAACACCGAGGAAACCAATAAACAAACTGAGAAATTTACCAAGCTGCAGCAGGAAGCACAGCGCGTCATCGATGCCACGCGTACACCACTTGAGAATTACAACAAAGAAATGGAGAAGCTCCATCAGCTGCTTAAAGAAGGTCACATCAATCAGGAAACCTTCGGACGAGCAACCGAGCAGGCACAGGAAAAGCTCAAAAAATCCAGCGAGAAAGTTGGAGATGTTATCGGCAGTGAGTTTGAAGGACTCGGCAAAACCATGGAGGGCACGGTGGCCGATGCGCTCGATGGCATTAATGGCCGCTTCGAGAGCTTCGGTGATTTTGCAAAAGGCTTTTTGTCTGATCTGAACCGCTCATTGCTGCAATTTGCGCTGAAGGATTTAGGCATCACAGGTGAAGGCGGCATCATTGGGCAGATATTTGGTGGCTTAGGCGGCTTATTCGGTGGCGGCTCTGGTGGCGGCGGTGGGTTTGGCAGCCTGCTTTCCGGTGCAGCAAGCCTGTTCGGTGGTTTCTTTGCTGATGGTGGAAAGCTAAAGCCTGGTCAATTCGGTGTGGTTGGTGAGCGTGGGCCGGAGCTGGCATTTGCTGGCAGTTCCCCACTCAACATCATGCCAAACGGCATGGGCGCAGCACCGATCACCGTCAATATGAATGTGCAAACGCCGGATGTGCAGAGCTTCAGGCAAAGCCAGGGGCAGCTTGCTGCAGATATGGCGCGGTCGATTGATCGGGCAAGGAGGAATCTATAACAGAGAGGTGATATAACGGTGGATAAAGAATCCTACTACAAGCAAAGTCAACCCCGCGCCATAACTAACCCAAAACCCTAGATAAAATTTCTCAGCAAAGAAGAAAGGGAGAAAAAACAGCCATGAAACGGGAACGCCGATAAGGATGCTTTTGGCAAAGGTGATGCTGGCTTCGGCATCTTTATGCTCAACATAAGAAAATGCCAGTGCAAGAAGTGAAGTTAGTGGCAGGGCAATAATAAACCCTGCCATTTCAGGCTTTTTACCCGCCAGCCAAGAGCTAAATGCAATTGCAATGGCGGCAATGCCAACTTTCAAAGCAAATAGCCACATAACGCCTACCGCTCTAAGCCTTCAAACGCACCTGAGTAGTTGGCGTCATAAACTTCGCCAGCATCGGAAAGCAGGACGTAGAGCGTTTTGGAATCTTTGCCTGCGAAGCTTACGATGTAATAGCCGTTACCTTTTTTGCTGATTTTCTTGTCAGCATCAGCGGTGGTTGCCCACGCAGCATCGAGTGCAGAGCCTTCCACTTGATGCTTTTGCTCAATGATGGCGGCAACGCCATTGCTGGCAGCGGCAATAGCGCCTTTGTCATCAATTTTCTTGGCTTCTTCGCCATGGCTGTGCGTGCTGCCTCCATGCGAATGGCCGTGGTCATGACCGGAACCGGCATAGGTAGCGGGTGCAGTGGCAAGTAATAATGCAGCAGTGAGTGTAGCGAGTTTCATGGGTGTTTCCTTTTTGGGTTAAGAGTTAGTGGGCATGTGGTGTGCCATCGCCGTGTGAATGCACGTCGGGCTGCACCTGTATTTTCTTCTCATAGCCTTCCAGTGCGGAAGGTTGTGAGGCCGCCTCCATATCCTGATGGACATGGCTGTGGTCATCTTTATTCAGCAGGAAGTCATCGGAATACTGGGTATGCTGGTAGCCGTGCAACTGCATCAGCAACAGCATGAAACCGGCGAAGATGAGAGCGGCATTGGCGGCTTTGCTGAATTTGGCAAAGGATGCGGATTTACGCCAACCTGAAAGGATGAACAGCATGATGTTAAGTGCAGCAATCTGACCGAATTCCACGCCCACGTTAAAGGCAAGGATACGCAGCACCAACCCATCTTCTGCCAGCGGAAGCATTTGCAGACGTGTTGAAAGGCCGAAACCGTGGATAAGACCAAAAGCGAATACCATCCACATCAGGTTCGGGGATTTAACATGAAGATATTTTTTGAAACCATCGAGGTTGTCAAAACCCTTGTACATGACTGTGAGTGCAATCACTGCGTCTACGAGGAAGTAGCTGGCCTGAACATGGTAGAGAGTGGCAAATATAAGCGTAATCGAATGACCTATGGTAAAGGCTGTGATGAATTTTACGATATCTTTAAATTTGGTAAGGAAGAAAATCACACCGAACAGGAACAGTAAATGGTCGTAACCTGTGATCATGTGGCTTGCGCCGAGCTCGATGAAATCCCAATAGCTGGCTTCCAGTGCTTTGGCTCTATCTGCTTCGGACATGCCGTGCGCTAATGCCTGATTGGTAAATAGAAAACTGCAAAGGGCAAAAAGGATAGTCTTCATTTAGGCCTCTATAAATATTTGGTGATTTCTTTAAGTTCTTTCATCTTCTTCTTCACTTCAGAAGGTGATTCATGGTCGGAATGCTCAATGCAGCCTTCAATATGGTCATGCACAAACACTTGCTTAGCATTGCCGATAGCGGAATAAACAGCCTGTAACTGCTGTGCGACTTCCACGCAGGGACGGTCTTCTTCGATCATAGTGATGATCTTGCTCAAATGCCCGTTGGCACGCTTGAGTCGCTTGATGATGTCTGGGTGCGATTGATGATGCACGGTATTATCCCTTGAATGTTAAACGGCCATATATCCTATGGGGGAGGATAGGATATGGATTATAAATGTCAAATTAAATTTGTATGGAAAGTCTTCAACTTGCGTAATGGCTACGATTTTGCAAACTTCAATAACGGCTCGTAATCGCCAGCATCCGCCTCACGCAGTGCGGCAATATAGCGTTTGCGGATTTCATCGGGTTTGGTGAGATCAGAGTTACCGCCCCATGTGAGTTTATCGCCACCATATTTAGCAACGATCACATCGGAACATAAACGTGCGTGCCTGCCGTTACCGTTGGGAAATAGATGAATTTTAACCAAGCGGTGGTGGAATATGATGGCCAGGTCAGTAATGGAATAGGTTTTATGTTCCAGCCAATATCTGGCATCGCCCAGCAATTGGTGAAGCTCAGTGGGAACTTTATAAGCTTCCACGCCGATATTTTTATTAGTTTTGCGGTATGTGCCAGCCCATTTCCAAACATGGCCATACATGCGTTTATGCAGGTTCAGGATAAATTTTTCGGTAAAAATATCTTGTCTTGAGAGGACGGATTTTTGCATAACCCTTTTGCGAGCCTCCAGGATATTTTCCTGCTCGAAAGCATCCAGATCTTCACGGCTCACAATGCTGGGAATCAGATCGTGCTTTTCGTCTTCATCCAGTGGGGTTTGACCTTCTATGTAGTGATATTGCACCATTTAGTCCCATAGTTTTGAGTTAGGATTTTTGGCTAAATCATCAGCCATCTCTTTTATTTTGGCATCGACATTACCGACACCCTGCGCTTCAAGCTGCATTGTGTGGTCAACGGCGGACACAATATCCCTCGCCTTGAGTAGAGCTTGTTTCTGCACAATGCCTTGAAGACCATCTTCATTTGGCACTAATGCATATACCAATTTGCAATTCAGTTCCTCAGCTGCTTTGCGCAGAGACTTAAGCGTTATGGAATCGTCGGCTTCATTGTTTTCCAGGCGTGCAACAGATTGTTTGGCAATTCCCATGCTGGCAGCCAATTGCTCCATACTCATACCAAGGCTTGAGCGAATAGCGCGAATCCATCCGCCAGAAGGCACTTCTGGTACGTTTACTTGCTTCAGATGCTTATCCAGCGTCTGTAGCTGCATTTGTTTAAATTTACTCATATTCGTCAACCTATATTATGACTTATAAAGCCATTATGTCATAATAAACACTGACTGTAAAGAATAAAAAGGCATAATATATTATGACAAGTTTCGAAGAAATCCAGTTTCCCACCGATATCAGCTACGGCGCAACCGGTGGCCCTATGTTTATGACCGATGTGGTGTCTACCGTTTCTGGTCATGAGCAGCGTAACAGCAAATGGAGTCAATCCCGCGCCAAGTACAATGCTGCATCCGGCATTAAAACCGAAACACAGTGGCAGGCATTGATTGCCTTCTTCCGTGCGCGGCGCGGTAAAGCAGTGGGTTTCCGCTTCAAGGATTGGAGCGATTATAAGGCTGAAAACGTGCAGATCGGTGTTGGCGATGACAGCACCACCGAGTTTCAGCTGATAAAGATTTACGCCAGCGGCAGCGTGGCAGTCTCCCGCGATATTACCAAACCGGTGGATGGTACGGTTGATATTTACGTGTATGCGGTGCTGCAATCGTCTGGCGTAAGCGTTAATACTACCACAGGAATTGTGACGTTTGATACTGCACCTGAAGGTGGCGAAGTGATCACCGCTGATTTTGAATTTGATGTGCCGGTACGCTTCGATACGGACGAGCTGGGGCTTTCCATGGATAGCTTTGATGCTGGTAGCTGGAGCAGCATTCCTCTGATCGAGGTACGGATATGAGAATTATTTCGCCACAATTAGAAGCGCATTTTGAAGGCGGCCTCACTACACTGGCAACCTGCTGGAAAATTACCCGCGAGGATACCAACGAGCTGGGCTTTACCGATCATGATCAGCCACTCACCATTGACAGCGTGGATTATGATTCTCTTGCCGGATTCACGCCCACCACGGTGGAGAATAAATCCAACATGTCGGTGGATAATCTCGATATTGAAGGCCAGGTGTTTCCTTCCAAAATTACGGAAGAGGATCTGCTGGCCGGACTTTATGATTATGCTGAAATTGAAATATTCATCGTCAATTATGAAGACCTGACGCAGGGCAAGCTGGTGGTTAAGCGTGGGCGGCTGGGTGAAGTGACCCTCAACAGCCAGATGTTTCAGGCAGAGGTGCGCGGATTAACGCAGCATCTAAGCCAGACCATTGGCGATGTGTTCTCGCCTTCCTGCAGAGCCATTCTTGGCGATAGCAAATGCAAAGTGGCACTGGCAGGTTTTACCGTCTCTGCCACCGTCTCTGAGGTGGTTAACAACCAGACCTTCAAAGCAACAGCCCTCACAGAGGCTGCAGGATGGTACACCGGTGGCGAGATAGAATGGACATCCGGCAATAATGATGGCCGCAAAATGGAAGTGAAGGAATTCGCCTCCACGCAGGTGGTACTGGCACTGCCGATGGGCAAAAGCGTGTCTGTGGGTGATGAATTCGATATCATAGCCGGTTGCGATAAAACCCGCGAAACCTGCCAGAGCAAATTTTCCAACATCATCAATTTTCGTGGAGAGCCGGATGTGCCTGGCACAGACAAGCTGCTCACGACTGCTGGCACCTTGGATAAAACCAACCGAAACGAGTAATGAGCAATGACAACTATCAAACCTGAAGAGATTGTAGCGCAGGCGCGTACCTGGCTGGGTACGAAATATCATCATCAAGGGCGGTTGAAGAAATCAACTGCTGGCCCAGGTGGGTGTGATTGCCTTGGGTTAATTATTGGCATCATCGATGAGCTGGGCTTGCAGGACGGTGAAGGCAACCCGCTGACCAACGCCGATGAATTCAATTACTCCATGTATCCGGAGCGCGGCAGGTTGGTACGCAGCATCAGCAAACATCTTAAGCAAGTGCCAACTGAGCAAATGGCGGTGGGTGATGTGCTGTTGTTCAAAACATTCAAAGACCCGCAGCATGTGGGATTGCTTACGCAATATCCAGGCAATGGCCCTGGCATTATTCATTGTAATTCCAGTGCTGGTCAGGTGGTCGAGCAACCCTTTTCCATGACGTGGGTGAAGATGCTGACGCATGTCTATCGCTTCAAAAAGAAACAACTCAAATCGATTAAGTAGAAAAATATGGCTGATATAGTTTTACCCGTTGTCGGCGGCACGGTTGGATTCGTGCTGGGCGGCTCTTCCGGTGCCATTTTAGGCGCTAATTTAGGAAGCATGGCTGCCAGCACGTTTTTTCCGACCACGCAACGGGTACAACTGCCAACACAGGAAGGCCCACGCCTTGCCGATTTAAGAGCGCAAACATCCACTTACGGAAATATGATTTCCAAGGTGTATGGCACGATGCGGCTGGCCGGTAATGTAATCTGGTCAACTGATATCAAAGAAGTCAAAACCGAAAAAACCAGCACGCAAACATCAAGCGGTGGTGGTAAAGGTGGTGGCGGTGGCAAAACCACCACCAGCCAGACCAGCGTGACTTATGAGTATTTTGTTACGCTGGCGATTGCTATTTGTGAAGGGCCACTCGATGAAGTGATCCGTGTGTGGGCTGATAGCAAGGTGCTCACTGAGGATGTGCTGTCGGCAGCGCAGGGCAAATACAACGTCCATCTGGGTGATGAAGAGCAAATTGTTGATGATATCATGGCGAAATACCTCGCCGCAGGTACGATTCCAGCCTATCGCGGCATGGCTTATGTGGTGATTGAGGATTTTCCGCTGGGCGAGTATGGCAACCGCATTCCTAACTTTACCTTCGAAGTGCGTCGGTCGGTCAAATTTACGCCAAGCGTGGAAGACAAGATCAAGGATATCGTCATCATTCCTAGGGCGGGTGAGTTTGTTTACAGCACTGCTGTGACCAGTAAGCAGGATGGCAGCTTTCCTGGTGGTAGCTTCGTCCCCTCCGGCGATAAGAGCTTCATCAACATGCATAATTACGATGGCAAAGCCGATGTAGTGGTTGCCATCGATCAGCTGTTGAATGTGTTGCCAAATATTGAATGGGTGGCGGTGGTGGTCACATGGTTTGCTACCAGCACCGATGCCGGAAGCTGCACTGTGATTCCAAAGGTGGAGTTTCAAGGCACAACGCAAGTGTTGCCTGCTGATTGGGCAGTGGCAGGCTTAACGCGCTCCACAGCGCAGAAAGTATTGTTTTTCGATCCGGAAACACCCACCTATGGCGGCACGCCCTCCGATGCAACGGTACTGCAGATCTGTCAGGAATTGCAGAGCCGTGGCCTGAATGTGATGCTTTATCCTATGCCGTTTGTGGATCAGATTACCCCTGAACCCAAACCATGGCGCGGACGCATAGTGCCTGCCAATGCTACGGATGCAAATAACTGGTTTACCAAAACCGATGGCTATAATGCGTTTATCACCCATTACGCCAACCTGCTGAAGAACGATATTGATGCCATTGTGATTGGCTCGGAGCTGGTAGGTATGACCAGCTTTACCGATACGCCTGGTAATTATCCGGCGGTCAATCAACTGGTGTCACTGGCTGCAACCGTTAAAACGGTGGTGGGTAGCGGCGTTAAAGTGACCTACGCTGCAGACTGGAGCGAATATCACAGCACGGATGGTTGGTTTAATCTCGACCCACTCTGGGCTTCCAGCAATATCGATTTTGTAGGGATTGATAGTTATTTCCCGCTTACGCCAGATCTGCCACAGATCCAAATTGATGAAGATACTATCAAGCAATATTGGGAAGAAGGCGAAGGCTGGGATTACTTTTTTGCTGATTCAGTGAATCGCACTGGCCAGACCAGCTATGGCGGCGACCCTACTTATGCATGGAAGAACCTGGAATATTGGTGGGGAAACACCCACACTAATCCGGATATGAGCACTACCAGCTGGACTGCTAAAATGAAGCCGGTGTGGTTTACTGAGTTTGGTTTCCCCAGCGTTGATGGTGCTGCCAATCAGCCGAATGTGTTTTTTGATCCGACATCATCTGAGAGTTTTTATCCGCGTGGGAGCAAAGGCCGCATTGATTTTCAGGCACAGCGTGAAGCACTCAATGCTACGCTGGATTATCTGGAAGAGCGCAATCTGGAATCAGGCAATGCTGATCTGGTACCACGCCGGTTTATCTGGACGTGGGATGCCAGACCGTTTTCGTTCTGGCCAGATCTGGAAGGCGTGTGGCAGGATTCTATTCTCTGGGCTACCGGTCATTGGGTACAGGGCAAGCTGGGTAATTCCACGCTGGGTGCTATTGTGGCTGAATTGCTGCAGGCAGCGGGGTTGACCGCCAGTGATTATGATGTCACTCGCCTGACAGATACGGTGGAGGGTTTTATCCTCGACCGCCCCATCACGGTACGAAATGCGATAGAGTTTCTGACCATTTCCTATTTCTTCGATATCGTTGAAAGCGATGGCATCCTCAAATGCGTGCCGCGTGGTAATGAATCGGTCAAAGCCGTGCCGGAGGATGATCTGATTCCATCCAAGAAAAAAGGTGTGCAGGATGTATTGGAAATTGCCTATGCACAGGAGCTGGAACTGCCGCAGCGGGTGAATGTCACCTATCTGGATCGGCCATTTAACTATGATCCGGTTACCCAGGTATCACAAAGACAGGTGGTGCGTGCGGTGGATCAGGTCACGATGAGTCTGCCGATTGTGATGGGCGCAACGCTGGCCAAGCAAATCGCTGATATTACGCTTTATGGCACATGGAAGGAGCGAACCAGCTTTCAGCTGAGGCTTCCGCCAAAATATGTCCGCATCGAGCCGACCGATATTATCACCGTTACGGTGAATAATGTGCCGCACGAAATGCGGGTGGTCAAAACCGATATGGAAGCCAATGGCGTGATGAAAGTGAATGCTGTGGCCGAGGATATCAGTTCTTATGACTTTTACACTCCGCCTGGCGAAACCAGCAGCAATGTTGAACCGCCTGTGCTGGTACCAGGTACGCTGGTGAAATTTGTCGATGCACCACCACTACCAACCGATACCGTACCGAATCAGGGCTTGCTCCGCATTGGCGTAGCTGCCGATGGGCCGAATTGGAACGGATCGGCGGTCTATCGCTCCGATGACGGTGGAGACGCCGGTGGCAATACGTTCAATTTGTTGGCTGGGCTGGATGGTGCTGCCACTTTCGGTGCGATCATCACTAATCTGCCAGCTGGCCCGTTTGAAACATGGGATAATGTCAATGAGGTGGAGGTAATTCTCACCTCCGGTTCTCTGGCATCGATCAGTGAGCTGGGAGTGCTCAACGGCGCAAATGCGGCATTAATCGGTGACGAGCTGGTACAGTTTCAAAATGCTGAGTTGATTGGCGAAAGCACTTATAAGCTCACCAAGCTACTGCGTGGTCGCCAAGGTACTGAATGGGCGATTGCTGGCCATACGGCGGGTGATCGTTTTATGCTGATCACTCCGGCACTTTACACCACGGCCATTGCCAATAATCTGATCGGGCGCGAGCTGTATTATAAGGCCGTAAGTGTGGGAAATACACTGACCACCACCGATGAGGAAGCTTTTACTTACACCGGAAGAAATCTGAAACCTTTCGCACCAGTGCATGTGAAAGGTAGCCGCGATGGTAGCAGCAACCTCACCATAAGCTGGATACGTCGTTCCCGCGTGGATAGTGAATGGCGCGATGGTGTGGGTATTCCGCTGGGTGAAGAATCTGAACTTTATGAAGTGGATATCCTCGATGGCAGCACAGTGGTGCGAACCATTGAAGTCACCAGCCCTACAGCCAGTTACACGGCAGCAGAGCAGACCACCGACTTCGGATCAGCCCAAAGCAGCGTTGATGTGAAGATTTATCAAATATCGGCGATTATTGGTCGCGGATACGCGGTGGAAGCCAGCATCTAATCAAACCTAATTGGAGAAAACCATGTCCTCAACCGGAAGGCTGAGCCTGCCGTATATTGTCACGGCGCAGGCTCAAAAAGAAGTGACGCATAATGATGGGCTGAACCGTCTTGATGCATTCGTAACACCAGTGGTGGCCGACATCGCCAGTGCACCGCCAGGCAGCCCGACCGTGGGCGATCTGTATATTGTAGGGAGCAGTGCCACTGGTGATTTTGCAAGCCATGAAGATGAGCTGGCACAATACCTCACTGGTGGCTGGGTGTTCTATACGCCGTTCAAATGGATGGATGCAGTGGTGGAGTCGCTCGACACCCGCATGGCTTACGATGGCTCCGGCTGGGTGCCATTCGGCCTGATTATGAAGGACACCGGCGAATATCTCCGCATTTTGCGCTGGCAGGATGATGTTGATCTCAGCCTTGGCGATGAAACCACCTTGCTGATTCCCAACCGTTCCACAGTGCTGGCCGTCAACACGCGGGTGATCGAGGAAGTCACCGGCACAGCCACCAGCTTCGGTGTTGGCGTATCTGGCGATACATCACGCTATGGCAACGGCATCGGCACAGGGCAGGATTCCACCAATGTCGGCCTGACTTACCACCCCGTCAGTTATTACAGCGATACTCCGCTGTTGCTCACACCAGATAGCGGCTCATTCACGGATGGGCTGGTGCGGATCAACGTACAATATCTGGCCTTCAGAGGGCCATGGAACTGGTAATCATCATGGACGAAGAACTAAAAAAAGCCATCCGCTGCGCTGTGCGGGAGGGCATCGAGGATGCTTTGACTAAATACGGCGTGGACACCACCGATCCAAACGCCATGCAGGCCGACATGCTCTATTTGCGGAAATCCCGCACCGGTTCGGATGAAATCATCAAATGGACGAAACGCTCCTGCATTGCTGCCGCTGTTTCAGGGCTGCTGGTGGCGTTGTGGCAAGGAATTAAATCAATCATACATGGAGGTTAACATGGTTACATTACTTGGATCACTGCTGGGCTTTATCAGCGCGGCATTTCCTGATTTCCTAAAACTAATCAGGGATCATCAGGACAGAAAACACGAACTTACCATTTTGCAATTGCAGATGCAGCAGCAAGCGCAGGGGCATACCAATCGGCTGGAAGAAATCCATGTTGAGGCAGATATTGCGGAATCCCGCGCGCTCTACAAAACCTACAATACCGGCATTCGCTGGGTGGATGCCCTGAACGGCACGGTGCGGCCCATCATCGCCTATAGTTTCTTCATTCTCTATGCGTTGGTGAAGTTGATGCAATTCTTTGCTGGTCTGCCGTGGTTGCTGTGGACTCCCGAAGATCAGGCCATTTTTGCAGGCATTATCAGCTTCTATTTCGGGCAGCGTGCCATGAGTAAGTTACGACAGGGAAAATAGTCAATTATTCCTTCTTATTCAGTTGATTAACTCCGAATAAGAAGCATTCATAGAACTACAAACACTGCAAAAACAAGGAGATAGCAATGAGCAAACTATTTTACAAAGCCATGATTGAGGACATCCAGAATGACAAATGCACCGATGGTGAGATTGAAGCTCTGATGGATATATTTGCATACTGCGTCAAAAAGACCGCAATCACGCTGGCAAGAAAATCATGGTTTGAATTGGAAGATTTTGCCAGCACCAAAAAGGCTGGCATTAACCGTTTCACCTTGATGCTTGAACGCCGCAAAGTTTCTGGTCAGGAGCAATGGTGGGGCAGCTTCGAATACGGCAGTAAGAAACTGAAAATTATAGGAACGCTTGAGAGGAATTAATCCTCGACAACATCCCAATCAGACAGCTTGATTCTGCCAGTTTGATGGAAAGAGGTTACCTCTTCAATAAATTCTTTGAAGTCACGGTTTTGTTGAATTAAACGATTGGCAGCATCCCAATCAACCTCTGGGTTTTCTCCCGCTGGTATAAGCACCTGACTTTCCGCAGGTGATTTCGGATCAAGCAAAATAAAGCCAATACCATGAAGGCGGCATAAAATCTGCAACTCACGCTTAGTATCAGAGCCTTCCAATTCCGCTGCCACCAGGTAGCCATAATTCGCCCACGATGAGTTGGATACCGTCTGGAAAAATGCTTCACGTACATTGGAACGGTTAATGAGCAACTTTACTTCAAATGACCAAAGCTGAGTCCTTTGACCACCATGCTGTTGGACGCAGTCCTTTATCTTCTGATCCCAATCGGATGTCAGGTCTTCCATGGCCACCAAATCAGGATAGAGCCACTTGTTGCCATTTGTGCCTTGGCTATTGGAAGAACGCCTCTCGTCAATGCGTTTGCTATAAAGGCTGTATTCCGCCCAGAGAAAAGTGGAAAGCATGGGATAGAGATCATGCTCGGAATATCGTGCCGTACTACGCTCTACAGAGCTTGTGATTGGAAGCACCGATTCTGCTTCCTCTATTTCTGCCTGATCTGTCTGGGTGGTGTAATAGAACTTTCTTGGCCGTTCCTCAGTTGTTTTTAACTGAGGGTCTCGCCGCTGCATGCGCTGGCGACGAGCGCCGATTTCCGCAACGATTTGCTGAATCAGAGCATTATCATCCTCAAGCGTATTCGCTGTTGCCTTACTACGTTCACGCTTGGCTGCACATTCTTCCGGATAAGTACGGAATACCCATTCAGCGATTTCACGCGCAGTGAATTTCTGACCCTGATTCTGGCTAAGGAACTCAACAATTTTCTTACTTAAATCCAACTTCATAGTTCTTGCTTTTTTAGATTTTCAATAATCGCAATCCTATCAACTTACTGGAAAAAAACAACAGGAAGCAAATATTTATGCGCCATATCACACAAAACGGAATTAACCTGATAAAACGATTCGAGGGCTTTGAGCCAGAAATCTATCTCGATGCCGCTGGTTTTCCCACTATCGGCTATGGTCACCTAATCCGCAAAGGCGAGCATAAAATGTTCGAAAACGGCATCAGTGAAGCGGCAGGCGAAGCCCTACTCATTAAGGATGTGTTACTGGCAGAGCAAGCGGTATGCAGGCTGATCAATGTACCGCTCACCGATGGTCAGTTTGATGCGTTGGTCTCCTTTACCTTCAATCTGGGCAGTGGTGCTTTGCAGCGTTCCACCCTACGCCGTAAGGTCAACCGCGAGGAACATGACGAAGTACCGACTGAATTCATGCGCTGGGTCTGGGCTGGTGGCCGGAAGCTGAAAGGGTTGGTACGTCGCAGAGAAGCCGAGGCCACGCTTTATCAAATCTAAATTGGCTATGGAGTAGTCAAAAGTATCACCCAATCCGAGGGGGCGAGGCAGGTGGTGTCCTTGCAGGCCTGGGCGCGGATGAGCAGGCGCAGGTTTTCCGTTTTGCGGGGGAGCGTGACCGTGACGGGAATGCTGACTTTGCCTTCGTACACCTTGACGTCGCCGAGCGGAGTGGTCATGGCTTTTGCGCTTGGGTAGTCGGGTTTCGCTTCCGCCGTGCCGGAATCCTCACGCACATCCACCGAGGTATGAATCAGGAAATCGAGACTGGCGGGATTGGCATTGATATGCCAACCTTCGGCAATGTCCAGTATGGCTGTGACGGTGAGCCGGTCACCCTCGCGTTTGGGTTCAGAGGCGCTGATTTTCACATGCGCTTTAGTCTCTATTGCATCCTGAGAAGTGGGCGCTTCCGTCTGTTCCGGCGCTGTGTTTGCTGCCGGGATTATATAATTCAGCCGCAGCAACGCCTGCGCCATGTGTGTGTAGCCTCGTGGATTATCGCTTATTGCCTTCCCGAAGGCTTTGAGCAGCATTTCCGCCTGTTTTTTCCATGCCGTATCGCCCGTCACTTCATACAGGTCTAGCAAGGCATTCGCCATGACTGCGTTGCCGGAGGGGATGGCAGAATCCTCTGCATTTTTCATTCGCACCAGCAGTTCTTCGCTACCATCGGTAAAATAATATCCTCCGTTCTTCGCATCCCAAAACAGCCGCTTCGCCGTTTCCGCCAATTCCTTCGCGGCTGTTAGGTATGTTTCCTCTTTTGTCACGCGGTAAGTCGATACCAGCCCTTGGATCATGAAGGCGTAATCCTCGAAATAGGCAATGATCTCCGCCTTGCCCTCGCGCCATGTGCGGTACAGCGTGCCGTCCTTTTTCCGCAGATTCGCTAAAATGAAATCCGATGCGCGGCTGGCAGCTCGCACATAGTCCGGTCTTTCCAGTATTTCCCCGGCGCGGGCGAAAGCGTCGATCATCAGCCCGTTCCATGCCGGGATGATCTTGTTATCCAGATATGGCAATTTGCGTTGGTCGCGTGCTTTTCGCAGCGCCGTCATAATCTTCTGCCGTTTTTCCACGATAGCTTCGTAGGACATCCCTTCGGAGACAGCGACTTCGGTTAAAGGCTGTTTCAAGTAAGGCACCTTGCCGTCAGTATTCTTATGGCCACGAATGTCGGGAATATCGGCCAGCCCGTAATGCTTTGTCAGCCATGCGTAGGAGTTTTTATCCAATGCTTTCTTGAGTTCTGCATCTGTCCAGGCGTAATAGGCTCCTTCCACTTCGTCGGTTTCGGCATCGAGGGCGGAGTATAAGCCGCCGCCCTTATGCGTCATCTGACGTAGCGTGAAATCGAAAGTCCCTTCCGCGATGGCACGGTCAACGGGCGTATTGGAAAGTGCGTAAAGCTCCGTGTAAGCCCGCCCCAGCAGCGCTTGATTATACAACATCTTCTCGAAATGCGGGATATGCCAGCGTGCATCGGTAGAATAGCGATGGAATCCGCCGCCGACATGATCGTGAATGCCACCCTCGGCCATCTTCTCCAATGTGCCACGCGCCATGTCCAGTGCCGAGTTATTGTTTGTTAGACGATAGGCTTCAAGCAAAAACAGCAGCGCATCCTCATGCGGGAATTTGGGAGCCGGATAGAACCCACCGAGCCGGTTGTCATAATAATTGCGGTAATGCCCAATTAGCGCGTCGATCACCTGCTGGCCGGGAAGTGTGGCGCTCGCGGCATCATTTTCCTGTTGCTTGATGCGGATGATAGTATCTACCAGCCGGTCGGCGTCGTTCTGCGTATCCGCTTGATCTTCCTCCCACTGGTCGCGGATGCGTTTGATTACCGTGACGAAGCCCGGTCTGCCGAAACTATCCTCCGGCGGAAAATACGTTCCCGCAAAGAACGGCTTGAGGTCGGGCGTAACGAACACGTTGTTCGGCCAGCCGCCGCGACGGGTTATGATCTGCGTCGCGGTCATGTAGATTTCGTCCACATCCGGGCGCTGCTCGCGGTCGATCTTGATGCTGACGATGGACTCGTTCATCAGTTTGGCAATTTCAGGATTCTCGAACACCTCCCGTTCCATCACATGGCACCAGTAGCAGGTGGAATAGCCGATGGAGAGCAGGATCGGTTTGTTCTCCTTCCGCGCCTTGGCAAAGGCTTCCTCGCCCCACGGATACCAGTCCACCGGATTATAAGCGTGCTGCAACAGATACGGGCTGCTGGAACCCGCCAGCTTATTGGGTTTGCCTTTATGTGCGTTCTCTGCCGCCTCCGCGCCTGTCGAAAGTGTCATCACCATAATAATCAAAATAAAAAATCGCATCATACCTACAGCATAGGCGACATAACCAAAAATGCAATGAATGCCAGAAAGTTATTGCAACAGTGGCAACAGGAAAGCGGCGATGAAGCCGATACACCAGATGACGACACTTCCCCAGAAGAAACGGATATTCCATTTATGTGCTTTGGCACAGAGCATACCGAGTTCCGGATCGGCAGGACACGCCCTGCCGGGGCGGTAAAGCGCCCAGCCTGCCAGCAAAAGCAAAAGCGCCGTGCCTGCGAACATCCATTCCTTGTGCTGGCTGAGGGTAATTAGGAACGGTACGTTGGAAGCGAGTGACGCCACCACCGCGCCCATGCCGAGACTCACCAGCAGAATCGGAATCGCGCAGCAGATCAGCGTGCCGGTCGAGGCGAACAGCATCAGAATGCCCCATTTTCGTGGCTTGACAGGCTTATCCGGCACAGCATCCTCCTTCTTCCTGTTTTGGCGGGCATGGCGTATCGCCGTAAGAGCAGAACACGCAGCAGTCTCCCTGTTTTGGTTTCAGCACGACATGACAGGCGGAGCATTCGTAGAAGTACGCACAAGCGTCGGTCGGCATTTCCTCCCGCTTGGAAACGCCGCATTCCGGGCAGGTGATGGTGCTGTGGGTCTGCATCAGAACGTAATCCCCAGCCCGATGGAAAATTCCTGCCCGCGTGACAGCGATACGCCGTCCATTTTCTCATAGACCGGCAGTTTGTACTCGGCGCGGAGCATAAGGTTGTCCTTGTACAGCATTAGCACCGGGCCGGTATGGATGCGTTTGCCGCCGCTGGCGGTGGTCAGCGTAGCGGCGTTCGGCGCTTCGTTATGCCGTGCGCTGATGTCCCACATCACAAATGCACCGCTATTATTGTCGTTATTATGGTAAGCGTGATAGCCAAGGTTCACGTCCAGCCCCAGCTCATTGCCTTCGTGCATCCCGCACTCGCCTTCATTATTGATCCAGTAGAACAGATCGACCAGCGTGTAGTATTTCGGCGTTTCCATGCTGTGGGAAAAACTTAAGCCCACGTCCCAGCTGCCGTCGCTGATGGGGAAATCGCCGGATGTGCTGCCGGTGGGAATTCGCAAGGAAGGCGTAAACCCGAAATTATCGGTATAGGCACCCTTGTTGCGGTAGTGTTTGAGCGGCACACCAAGAATCAAATCGCCAACGCCGGAATTTTCCTGGCTAACACCAACGCCGCCGATATTTTTGACCCGCTCCTGATCGACATATGGCAGTTTAAACGTCACCCTTGCCGCTGGCTTAAATGTGTAAACACCCTCCAACCAAGTGGTATGCACATAACGCTCCAGACCCTGAGGATTCGCAATATCAGAATCACCATTCATCAGTTCATCCGAACCGTAATATTCATGGCGGATCTGGAAGCCATAACCTTCCGCCCAGCGTGGAGCCATATCCATAACTGGTTGGTGGGCATTAGCCATAAACGGAGAAGCAATTACAAAACCTGCTATCAGTAAAAGTTTACGCATCATTTGCCATCCGCATTATAATGGACAACTTTGCCTTCCGCATCGGCAACCCATGCCTGCACAGGACTATAACCACCGGAAGTAATGGAATCATACATTGCTTTTACATCCGCTTTTTCTCCCGGTTGTATGGCAACGGTCACTTTCTGATTTTCGATCTCCACATGCACGCCCTTGGTATATTTGGAGGTGTCGATGAAAGGCAGTTTCGAGAGCTTTTTCTGCACGCCCACCGAACAGAAGGAACAGACGATACCGTGTATTTCCAGCACCGCTTCGTTCGGTTGCACCTGTACGTCCGTCAGGGGTTTATCCGCTACCGGCAGGTTTTCATGGCTGTGTTCCTCGTCCTCATGGGCGGCGAACGCGGATAGCGGTTGCAGCAGCAGCGCCATTACCGCAAAAGTGAGTAGTGTTTTCATGATTCTTCTCCGTAAAAATGGTTGAGGATATTGCACTCCGATAGCGGCTTGCCTTCGCCGGGACAGAATTCGGCAAGTTCCGCCAGCGCAGTTTTCATGGCGGCAAGGTCGGCGATGCGTCGTTCGATGTCCGTAATTTTTCCCTGCGCCCGCTCGCACACGTCGGCGCAATCCGCTTCCGGTTTCTCCGAAAGTTCCAACAGTTCCTTGATTTCTTTCAGCGTGAATCCCAGTGCCTGCGCCTGGCGCACGAAGTTCAGGCGCTTGATGCTTTCGGAGCCGTATTTACGGTAACCGGCCTCGCTGCGTTCCAGCGGCGTAAGCAGTCCCAACCGCTCGTAATAGCGCACCGTATCGGTTTTTACACCGCAAGCTTTCGCCAATTTTCCTATTGTTAACATAGACATACACTACTCCATTAAGGCTATTATAAACCTTGGAGTATAGTCTAAGGTCAAGAGTTATGTAAGAAATTTTTTAGACTTGCAGGTGAGGCGCGGTATAAAGGCAACTGGGGAAATAACCAGCACATGATTTCAGGGATAAGGGGATGTTTTTGTACTTAATCTTACGGATGATGGTGTTTCCAGCTTTGTAGTTCTATTCCCTTATCTATAACATTAAGTTATGGTTACTGAACGATCAGATCATGGCGTGGCCAGCCATGCCAAACATAAATCCTAACACGGCTCCTAATGATGGATACCAATTATTTTCTACTCTTGCCTGCGGGGCAATATTCCTAAAAACCAGATAAAAAATACCACCGGCACAGAATGTCATAAGCAGCCCTAAAGGCATACTGTCAGGACGACACAGGAAAAAACCAACCAGCGCCCAGACTATACCGGAAAGAGCACCCGCAATTATTAGCAACATTGCTTTGCCCCGAAGTATGCCTGTGGATTTCTGGGTTATTTCACGATAAGCATTAAATCCTTCCGGAAAGTTCTGAGCGGCTATAATGGCAGCCAGAAAGACAGCTTCCCGGTAATTTGATGTGATGATAGCGCCCAGTACAATAGCCTCCGGAACAAAATCCAGCATCATCGCCATAAACTGGCTGACAGGACTGCCCCTTCGGGTAAAAAACCGGTCAACAAACATAAACCATACTGCGCCTACAGCAAAGCTACTTATGGCGAGACATGCAGGTTGAGAGTGCATCCCTTTAGGAACAAGCACTAATGATACGGCAGCAAGCAACGCTCCTCCGCCGAAAGCCAGGATGCCATAGCGGGTTTCACATTTTAGCCAGTTTTCTTTCAGCTTTTCCACGCATCCGAGCATAGCGCCAAGAATAGCGGCTATCGCTGCACCAGAGGCTAAAATAATAACGTCAATTAACATGACATATCCCTTATTTTACTTTGGACAACACCCACTTCTTATCCATATCACGCAGTAGATAAAGCGCTATACATGCAGCCAGCATCGGCCATGCAGCAAAGAATAACAGGTTTATATCAACCGTGTATTGCTTCCAAGAGGATAACGTTGAAATGCCATGCACAATCATCACAAAGCCATAAGTGAAGCGCTTATAAAGCCCCGCAACAAACCCCAGAATAATCACCATTTCAACCACACCTACAATCGTCATCATGGAAAGCTCAATATCCATGAAATAGAAGTGCTTGTATACGGTAACTGCATGTTCCTGGTTGATAAATTTATCCAATGTCCATACGAACATCACTATAAATACGCCAATTCTTAATAAGAACAGTGACCACTGGATTCTGTTTTTTTCAGTCATGTTAAACTCCTTTTCGGGTTAATAATTTCTGTCTGGCTTTGTAGCCATCTGTATAATTTCCGCTGGGCTGGAAGGAGGTTATGGTTTGCTTCCAATGCATTCAGTAGTGGCTTTAAATCACTCGCCGTATCAACGTCGCCTTTTGAAGGTAACAACTGTATGGTAATGCCATGTGCGGCAAGATTAGAACTAAGTTCTTCCAGCGTTGCACTTTGGCTGTATTTTACCTTTGTCCAGATCTGCTGTGGAATAGAAACTTTCGCGGCAAACAAGTAAAACCCGCCATCCAGCGCCGGGCCGATCACGCATGATTCCGGTTGTTCATTAAGTTTCTTGGTAGCACTGACTATAATTTCAGGCTCAAGCTGCGGGCTATCCGTAGCAATCAGCACCACATAATCATGTTTTTTGCGTAAGGTGCTGTAGATAGTATGAAGGCGCATACCTAAGTCGCCTTCACCAGTCCAGATTGTTTTGAAATCCCGCCATTCCTTGTAAGCAACCGCCTCTTTTTCAGCTAAAGCCCAATAGGGTATAAAATCATTATTACTTTGCTTTTTCGCGGTTTTGGCAATCTCTGCCACAGCTTCAACGCTTAAGGTATAAAATGCTTCTGCCAGTGACTCACCAATATCCGCTGCCAGCCGTGTTTTTACAGGTGACAGACTTTTTGTTTTGGCAAAAATGGCTAATGCTCCGCTCACATTATTTGCCTCTTCTTTAGTTTCTTCCGCAATATTATCCACTCCGGCCATGCCTGCTTAATCCACAAATACTGGTGCATAAAGGTTGTTTTCAGCCAGCCATGTTTTTTATATTTTCGGGCACTGGTATAAAGTGTAGCTCCAACAGGCTGCGCTTCTATCCCATGTTGCCGCACCTTCCAGACAAACACATGGTCTTCACCATAAGGCAGATCATCAGGGAAGCCTCCTAGCGCATTGAACAGGTCTTTTTTGATGCAGAACCCCTGATCGCCAAACGGCACTTTTAAGATGCGGGAACGAAAAAGCACGCCCCAGCTATTAATGCACATCAAAAATGATGCATCGTTTAAGAAGGCCAAATCAAAATAAAGCAAACTATCCGGATGATTCTGCATGGCACGCAATAATGCGGAAAGCGTGTCATGCCCAAATTTAGAATCGGCATGTAAAAACCACAGATATTGGCCTTTCGCTTCTTTTGCGCCCGCGTTCATCTGCGCGGCTCTGCCGGGCTTGCCTTCTAAAACCCGTATTTCCTTTTTTGGTAAAAGGATCGTTTCATGCGATATCTTCGAGTTTTCTGAAGTAACAAACAGAATCTCCGTACCATCGGGCAATTTGGCCAGATCAGCCAGCAGGCTTTGCCATGCTGTCTCATCTGGTGCTAAAGGGATGATAACGGAAAGCTCGGTCATAACTTATGCCCTTAAAACCTCTAATAATTCACGCTTGTTTTCCGGTATGGCATCCTCCGGCGTGATCACGGCAGATTTAAGCGATTCCCTGTATGTGGAATCTACTGCCGGAATGTCCGTATCCAGCAAAGCAAGCAGAAGCTTTTGCGCTTTTTGTAAGGATTCACCATAACGTGCAATTACATCAGCAACACTTACGTGATGCTTGGAGTCTTCCATCCAGCAATCATAGTCGGTAACGATGCCAATGGTGGCATAACAAAGCTGCGCTTCACGAGCCAGAAATACTTCCGGCACGTTGGTCATGCCGACTAAGTCACAGCCTGCCATACGTAGGAAGTTGCTTTCGGCCTTTGTTCCAAGACGTGGGCCATCAACGCAGGCATAGGTTTTGCCTGTGTGAAGAGTAAGGTTCATTTCATCGGCTTTATTTTTTACCCATTCTGTGAGGTTTTTGCAGGTTGGTTCAGCCGTAGAAATATGCGCGGCCACTCCTTCGCCAAAGAAGGTTTTGATGCGGTTGCCCTTGATAAAATCAAAATACTGGCTTGGCACTGCAAATTCACCGGGATGGATATCCTCACGAAGGCTTCCCGTTGCAGAAAACCCCAGCACTTGTTTTGCACCAAGTTTTTTGAGCGCAAAGATATTCGCACGGTAGTTAATTTCATGCGGCAGGAATTGGTGCTGTGTGCCGTGGCGCGGCAGGAAAAGTAATTCCTTATCCTTATATTTTGCCTTTACCACCTTTGCAGATGGTTCACCAAACGGCGTTTCTACCGCCACTTCCTCCAACACTTCCAGCCCATCAATTTTATAAATCCCCGTACCTCCAATAATCGCAAGCATTAGCAGCACCCTCCTGTTTGAACCTGTTCTTTTGATAATGCTGGCGAGCAGTCGAACGCCCCATAATGAGTGGAGAAATCCCCCTCAATGCGGAAATGCTTTCCATAATGGGTATCCATCAGCATTTTTGCCGTATTACCACATATCGGAATCGGTTGGCCTTTTTTGAAAAGATGGTGGTCATCCAGCACAAAAGCATGTGGGCTGTCAGCAATCGTGCCTTTGTAATAGGCCACATGGCCATAATCTTCGCAGATATCTTCAAAATCGCACTTGAATGTACGCACTGTCATGGAATAAAAATCAATCATTCCGGCTTTGCGTTGCACTTCCGGGTCATTCAATTCGATAGAGCCCTTGGTAACGATGCGGTAATCAAAGCAGCCAATATTGCGGAGCATGCGACGGAAATCCTCAATATACATTGCCCCACCCAAACATTCCCCCAAAAGCACAGGGTCGTGGGTTAATTCTTCAGGCACGCATTTGCCGGTAAATACATCTGAAAAATATAATTCTCCACCTGGCTTTAATACACGGAATATCTCACGGAACACTTCTTCCTTATTCGGATAAAGGTTAATCACACAGTTGGATGTCACCACATCCACAGAATTATCTTCAATACCAAGTGATTTTAAATCTTCGATATAGCCCTGATGGAAGGTTACATTAGGACTCGAAAAGCCAAATTTATCCATGTGATAGCCGATATATTTCCTGGCAACGGCAAGCTGGTTCTCTGTCATATCGACGCCAATAACATGGCCTTTTTCGCCCACAAGCTGGGAGGCTGTATAGACATCACGCCCTGTGCCACAGCCTAGGTCAAGCACGGTTCTGCCTTCCAGTGCATGGGGAATTGGCGATCCGCAGCCATAGAATTTTTCCTGCACTTCTTCATGTACGTTTGCCATATATGGACGTAAATGTGCTGGCATAGCGTCAATCGGGCAGCAGGCACTGGTTTTGAGGTCTTCTTTTGTTTTTAAGACCTCACCGTAATATTCCTGTACGCTTTTGGTTACTGTATTTTTCATAATGACTCCTTATCAAATATTTTTTCTGTAAAATGGAATAGCCAGCATGGCGGTGAGTCCGGTTTTGTTGGCATCCCTGTATTGTTTAAGCCCGATTTCCATTTTTGTGTGACCACGCTCCGGCTGTGCCCGATAGGTCTTAAATAACCTGTCCCACCAAGGCAGGTTGAACCCAAAATTACTGTTAGTTTCTTTTACTATTACGGAATGATGCACGCGGTGCATATCGGGAGTAACGACAACAAGCCGCAAATATTTATCCAGTTTTGCTGGCAGGCTGATATTGCCGTGGTTAAACATTGAAGTGGCATTGAGCAGAATTTCAAATATCACGACTGCGAGAAACGGAATTCCTAATGCCAGGACGGCACCGCATTTAATAAGGGTAGAAAGTATGATTTCAACCGGATGGAAGCGTACACCCGTTGTTACATCAATTTCCTGATCTATATGATGTACCTTGTGCAATCGCCAGAATAGCGGGATGTAGTGAAACGCTACATGCTGGGCATAGATAAGTAAGTCGAGCAGGATCACCGAAATAATGACGGATAAGATAAACGGCGTGGACAAAGCATAAAACAACCCAACCTGATTCTGCTCTGCATATATCGCAACGCTTGCGGCAGTGAACGGAATCAGCACCCGGACGGCCACACTATCAATAGCGACAATGGAGAGGTTCCTCACCCAGCGTGTTGTTCTTTTAATTTCCAGTTTACGTTTTGGACGAAAATGCTCTACTAGCGCTATGATTACCAGCACCCCGAAGAAAAAGCCCAAACGTAATACAATTTCATTTTCCATCGCCTGCTTCCGTATGAATTTTTCCTTCTTCGTTGAATGCCAAGAACGCAAAAGCAAACGGTATATGATAAACAACGTCCTTACCGTCTTTCTGAACAGTGACATTGCCTATATCACGGCCTTTGCTGATTGTATGAGAGTCCAGCGCGGAATGTTGGCCTTGTTGCCAGCTTATCACCATCCCTTCATGCTCTATGCGCTTCTTTTCCTCTAATAGAGAGAGCGGCCATGCATCATTGCCAACGGCGACCACTCTTGAAAGCGGCGGTACTGGCCCATCATACTCGCCCTTAAACAAAAACGGCCACTGGGAAGAATCGTAGCTAGCATAAGGGTTGTTACCATATGGCCTTGCATTTGGATTATTTGGAACCAGCACTTTTCCTTGCGGGTGACGTTCTTTAAATAATGCAAAGGATTCGATGCGTGATGGCACAAGCGTTAGTTTTTTGCCGGTATATTCACCGACAATGCCTTCACCGGTAAATTGCTGCCACCAGCTTTGACTCTGGCGGTCATACATCACCATATCGGATTTGCGTAATTTTCCGGTGGTGCCGAAATCCAGCACCTTTCCATCTAATGTACGCTCAAAAGTGAGTGAAGCATTGCATAGCGGGCAATATGTCACCGATACAGGAACGCCGCCCACCACATCGTTGACAATTTCGTGATACATTAAAACGCGGATGGGGTAGCTCCGCGCATCGCCGTTAATATCCAGGCTGATCACCGGCTCTTTATCGGCGATATCCTTAATGTTCTTCACCAGTTTAAATATGGGGTCATCAATGGAAGGAATGCCGTCCTTGGGTGGGCCGCCTGACATAACTTCACTAAAATCAATCGTTGTTTTACCAAAATCTGTGTTTGGCCATTCGGACTTCCACTCATCATTGGCAAAAGCAGTGCTAAATTGCGTCAGGATTATAAATGAGAGTATTAAGAGCTTTCTCATAACAATGCCCCTCCACATGAGCTTCCGCTACCTGCCGTGCAGCCAAAGCAATGGCTGGCAACGGCAATACCGGATTCAATGTTGCTGAAACGCTCAATATCCCACAGATTGCGCGGTTGCCAATTAAGCGGTATTTCCAGCATCTGGTTAAAGTCACAATCGTAAATTTGCCCGTCCCAGCCGATGGATATCAGTTCAGTACACATCACGCCTTTTGCTGCCTGCGGGTTAAAATTATCAATCAAGAGCTGCATGTAATATTTCATTTTACCATCACGCTCTAACATATGGGCGTAACGCTTTATCGGCATATTAGTAATGGTAAACAGGTGATTAAACACGATGCCAAATTCATCTTTTAAATGGGCGTGGTAATCCGCTTCCAGATTAGCCTGTGCAGGAGGTAGATGCTCACCAACCGGATTATAAACAAGGTTCAGGATAAGCCCCGATCCCTCCTTGCCATAGCCAAGGCTATTGAGTTTCTCTAACGCGGAGACGCTTTTGCCAAACACCCCTTTGCCGCGCTGTTTATCAACATTATCTTCCTTGTAGCACGGCAAGGAGGCAACAACCTGTATCTTATTTTCCGCTAGAAATTCCGGCGTGTCTGACTGTCCTTCTTCAAAGAATACCGTTAAATTGCAGCGATCGATGACCTCTTTTCCCATTTTGCGTATTTCGGTTACAAAATAACGGAAATGCGGGTTTAATTCCGGTGCGCCACCGGTAAAATCCACTGTGTGGATTTGCGGTTCTTTTTTGAGTAATTCAAGAAGGCGTTCAACCGTTGCCAGCTCCATATTCTCAGTACGGTTCGGGCCGGATTCAACATGGCAATGATGGCAAGCCTGATTGCAGCGCTTGCCGATATTCACCTGTAAAATTTTTATACTTTCGCGCTTTAGCTCTATATTATGTTCGCGTAAAGCCGCTTCAAACGTCTTCATTTATCTTCTCCAAGCGTGGAATTTTTCTAATATTTTCATGGCGCATGCTGGAACATGGGCTTTCTTCCAGTTACCTGCTGCATATTTGTTGGCCTCTGCAAGTGTCGGGTAAATATGGATTGTGCCGAGGATTTTATTCAGGCCGAGGTTATGTTTCATTGCAAGGATATATTCAGCAATCAGATCACCTGCATGTGTGCCGACAATGGTCACGCCGAGAATTTTATCTTTGCCCGGCTGTGTCAGCACTTTGACAAACCCATGCGCTTCTGAATCGGCAATGGCGCGGTCCAAATCATCAATGCCGTAAGTGGTGACTTCATAAGGAATATTTTGTGCCTTGGCATCCTTTTCATTAAGGCCAACACGCGCTACTTCCGGATCGGTAAACGTTGCCCATGGAATGACGGAGTAATCAGCCTTGAATTTCTTGAAAGGTGAGAATAATGCATTTACCGATGCATACCATGCCTGATGGGCGGCGGTGTGGGTAAACTGGTATGGGCCTGTTACATCGCCGCAGACATAAATGCTTGGGATGTTGGTTTGCAAAAATGGGTTGGCTTCAATCGTTTTATTGCCACGTAAGTTTACGCCAAGCTCTTCCAGACCAAAACCACTGGTGTTGGCCGCACGCCCAAGTGCCACGATTACCTTATCGAATGTAACTTCAACATCTTTGCCTTCATGCTCACAAATGAGCTTATTGCCTTTGAATTCTTTAGCCTTATGGTTGGCTAGAACCTTAATGCCTTCACAGTCAAATTTTTCTGTTACCAGTTTGATGACTTCTTCATCTTCACGGATAAGTATTTGTGGAGCCATTTCTACTAATGTAACTTCTGCACCTAACCTCGCAAAAGCCTGCGATATTTCAGAGCCGATAGGACCACCGCCTAGCACCACCAGCCTTGAAGGCAGTTCTTTTAAATCCCAAACATTATCGCTGGTAAGATAATCTATTTTATCAAGCCCAGGAATAGGCGGAACCATCGGTCTTGCGCCGGTAGCAACAATAATAGAACGGGCGGTAAGTGTTTTGCCGTTTACTTCCACGCTATGCGGCGAGGTGATTTTTGCTGCACCTTCGATGCAATCCACACCTAGTTTAGTGTAACGCTCCCGTGAATCATGCGGCTCAATTGCTTTAATGACGTTCTGCACACGCTGCATTACATCTTTAAAATCAAACTCTATCTCCGCTTTTTTAAAGCCAAATTCTTTGGCACGTTTTGCATAGGAGAGTATTTTGGCAGAACGTAGCAATGCCTTGCTTGGCACACAGCCGGTATTTAGGCAATCGCCGCCCATTTTATGTTTCTCAATGAGAGCAACCTTGGCTTTGACTGCCGCTGCGATATAGCTTGACACCAATCCGGCAGAACCTCCACCGATAACGATAATGTTGTAATCATATTTACTCATGGATTTTCTCCTTGCGCATAAATTGAACCAGCTTTTTGGCAATCAGTGGAAATAATCCCAGCAACGCAAAAGCGATTAATAATGAGGGCGAGGCAATATCGGAAAAAGACTCAATCTGCGCCAGTTGCGTGCCTGCATAAACATAAACCGCTGTGCCCGGCAGCATACCAAGCTGACTTACCCAATAGAACGTCCAGGTTTTAATCGGCATCAGCGCCATGACGACGTTAATCATGAAGAACGGAAATGCCGGAACCAGACGCATGGCGAACAGATAAAATGCGCCTTCACGCTCAAAGCCTGCGTTAATTTTGGATAGTTGCTTAGCGTAGTTTTTCTGCACATAATCACGCGCCAGAAACCGTGCCATCAGAAAGGCCAGTGTTGCGCCGATAGTGCTGGCAAACGACACTATCACCAACCCTACAGGCAATCCGAATAAAGCACCACCCAGCAAGGTAAGCGCAGCGGCAGCAGGTAGAGACAACGCCGTTACCAGAACGTAGGTAAGCCCGAAGATAGCCAGTACCAGAGCTGTGTTCTTCTCATAATATTCAAGCAAACTTTGCTGCTGCCCTTTGACGTAATCTAACGTCGCATATTGCCCTAAATCCAAGGCAAAGAAGGCTGCGATGGCTGAGGCCAACAGGATAAGCAATCCGATTTTTATTATTTTATTATTCATAGTTTTATGCCTTTATTAAGGTTTTTTATTAAATCCACATCCAACAATGTACCCAAATGTACAGATGAGTAGGCCATAGATATTGACACCAAGAGACAATGCGTACTTACCTTCGCCCATCTGCCAACTTTCTGGAAAAACCTCTGGCATAAAAGCTAGCAATACACCGAATAATATTCCCGGCCAGAAAGTCAGATGGAAACTACTGCGTCTGGCCGGAAGGAAGCTTAAAAGAAAAATTGGAGCAAGTCCCATAACCATCGTACCGCTGATAGTTGTTGCTTTGATAACAGCGGGGCCAATACTGTCCCCAAAATAAACACTCAATAAAGGGAGGTTGCCTAATACGGCAATCCAGATAATAGCCTTTCTGCCAGTTAGAACTGCACTGTTATCATCTTTATTTTCCTTCCAGTCCTTTGCGGAGAGCTTGGCGGTGGATGCAAAGGTCGAATCAAGTGTAGAGCCAGCGCTGGTTAACATAAGCACATTAAATACGAGCAATAGTGGCAACCCCAGTGAAGTAGCCACACTCATCGTAACATTCTGCCCTTCAAAACCAACGGCGCGGCCATGCATGCCTACCAAACCAAACAGCAAAATAAAGCCACCTGCAATTACGCCTGCAATAACAAATGCTTTCAGCATGCGTTTTGGTGACAGTAAAAACGCACGATCAGTGAGCACTGGATCATGAAACGGATAGCTTAGCACCTGTGTTAGCGCTAGAAAAACAAACGTAACACCGGCTGCGCTTTCTGCTGGGCTAACCTGCGGCCATTGTCCCGAAACGGTAGGGAATATTGCAAGCAAAATAACCGCGAGCAAAAAGCCTGCCAACAGCATTTGAACGCCATCCGTCAGAAGGCTACCCCTTAAACCGGATCGGTGACTATAAGCAACGGTAAAGAGTGTAAACAGTGTAGCGGCGGTCCAATAACCAGCGCTTCCTTCATCTCCAAAAAACAAACCCACTACTTTAGTATTAGACCACACTTCATTATAAAGCCGAATAGCAATAGCTATCAAAAAAAGCTTAGCAGCAAAAACTCCATATTTATGGATAAGAAATCCCGATAAGGAAGTATGACCACCCCGCACCCTTATGAAATAAATTGCAATCGCTGCTACAAAGAAACTTAGGTAATATGTAGCGTAACCAATGCCTCCCCAGATGCCAAAAGCATAAGTCAGATTCGCAGCATTTACGATTGATTTGGCAAATATCCAAGTAATTGCAGCACTGGCCACCACCAACCAAAAAGCAGGGTCAGAATTCTTTGAGGACTGACCTGAGAAAAACTGTGTCGCTTCAATTTTCTTTGGCGTAGCCTTCCAAACTACAAATACATAGACCATTGCCGCCAGCCATAACAGTGTGTTATCCATAATATTGTTCCTTATGAGATTTATCCCAGATGTAAGTGCACTCTTTAAGTGGCATACCTTGTTTTTTTTGCTCCAGCAGAGGTAAAATATCTAGGCTAGGCCAGTAGCCTTCTGCTAGTGCTTTTATATATTCTTCAGAAAGACCATTTTTCTGCATTTTCTTTTGAGTTTCAGTGTACTCATATTCAAGAGTATGATGGTTGAAGCTAACTTGCGCATCAGATATTACCATCGTGCTGAACCACACTCGAGGGGTGCCATCATTAGCAGGCATTCCAAGAGCGCCTGAGTTATGCCATGCATGATATCGACCAAGTTTTGTAAAGGGAATGCCGCAATGGCCTGCTATGATAATATCGGCATTTGCTTCAGCAAAGAGTACCTGCCATTTGTCTTCTGGATCAGAAAAAAAGACAAAGCGATTGATATTATTTGGTGATCCATGGCACACCAACACTTCAAAATTATTACAACTAATTCTGACTGTTTTAGGCAGCCTCGCGAACCATTCTTTCGTTTCGTTAGAAATAACTGATTGGCAATATTCATACCATTGTTTCGAGAGTGTATCACAAACTGTTTCTTCAGAAAATCCACAACCACAATCTGAGGCATTCTCAGCTATGGCCTGCTCGCAATTACCCTGAATAACTTGAATACCCCACTGCCTGACAAAATCTGCAACCTGCTCTGCATCCGCACAATAGGCTGCCATATCACCGGTACATATGATGTTTCTGCGTGGTATAGCCAACTCCTCTGCTTTACTATAAAGCGCTTTGGTTGCTTCTAGATTTCCATAGTTTCCACCAAATATCAGATAAGTATTTTCCATATATTTCTTCATTAGAATTTAAATTGCATTTCAGTCATTAGCATTGGAACAATACGTTCATCATCAAACCCCTGTAGAGCAGATGCACCATCAAAATAATGAGCAATGGCATTTACCTGCCAACGCACACTAGGGTTTAAAAACCAGTTTGTTCCCAAAGTGGTGGCATAAATGGTATCGCCATTATTGCCTGTATCGCCATCTAAATGAGCAAATTCTGCACGAATCAGGCCTTGCAATCCTTTGTTTTCATCACCAAAGAAAAAATAAGCGGGCTGAACAAACCCTCCATAAAGATTAGCGTTATCACCAGTTGGCGTATCAAAGCTTGCAGCTAATAGCTCCGAGCGGAAGCTGTAGGGGCCATCATGCCAGTAAATATCCCCACCAACACCAAATCTCTCACCCTCAATCGGCACAGAAATGTAACGGTTAAATCCCAAGTCTGCCAGGCTCAAAGTTTGCAATTCTTCGTCACTATAATCTAGCGCAACTGAGGCCTCAAAATTGTCGGTGAATTTATATCCTAGTTTAGCTTGGACTTCCTTGCTGTTATTATCATCAGATAAATTATCATTTGCTCTTCCATTGCCGTTATACACTCCTAAGCTGTAGCTCAGGCGGTTTTCTTCACCCAGATTGCCGTGTAGCATTGTGCCAAACTGCACATCTAACGCTGGCAGCAAAAACATGGAATTCAGAGCCATATAGCGCTCTATCGTATCAATGCTGCGTGAGCTACGGGCGTTTTCTGTAGAGAATTGTGAGGTAAACTTCCCCATTCGCAGTTGCAGGTCATCTTCGAGAATTTTCCAGTTTAATCGCCCCTCCACGAAGGCAAATTCAGAATCCCCAACATTGGCTGTTCCAGGACCGCCATCAAACTCAAGAAAGAATTGAAAATCATCATACATATCCACCAGAAAATCCAGTCGCGCACGTCTTACCGAAAAATCGCCATTGCCATCAGCACGGCCTAGGCCACCATCTTGAAAAGCTGCTACCGCCTGTATATATGACATTACACGAAGAGACGCATCTTCCCCTTCAATATAAAAGCCACGACCCGGCTGATAACCTACATTTGTAGCGGCAGAAGTTTTTTGTGTTAATTCAGCGTTACCGGGAATGGTTTGAGCCACCTCAGAAGTGGAAGTAGTTTCACCGCTGTGTTGTTCTGTACCCGACACTTTCCGTGAAGATGTATCTCGGAGCGCATGAATTTCTGATTTTAGCTGCTTATTTTCTGCCTCAAGATGTTCTTGCTTTGCCTTTAACATTTGCACTTCTTTAATGATTTCCTGCAACGAAACTTCTTGAGCATGTGCAGACGTAGTGCAACACAAAGTAGCCAACCCGAAAGCTATACAAGCTTTTGATAAATGTAATTTCATTATTTCATTCCAATAAGTTAAATGTTGACAGTACGTTCGCCACCGCTATAGGCAAAAGTTACAAGTCATATCATAAAAAAAAAGGGAGGCATTGCCTCCCTTTTTAACCATTTAACAATTTTTTGTACTTTGTTATATGGCTAGGCAGCCTCTAAAAGATCTACACCAAAATTATCCCTCATGAACTGAACACTTTCTTCATCCGGCGTATCGCCTGCATAGCCTGCTACCAAAGTGCCATAATCAGTCAGTACAATTCCTGGCTTCAGAGCCTTAAGAAAACCCTCTTTTTTAGAGGGTAAAACATCGAGATAGTAGTGAATATTTCCACCATCTTCCGATTTTCCTAGAAGGTGATAAATTGTATGTTTTCCTTTTTCGACAGTAATCTTATCAACAAAATTTATATTCATAAAATCAACCCCTTAGCATCTGCCGTTTTCACAACCATGTTCTTGCGTAGGGGGAGCCTGTAACTCCATTACCTGCTCAATTGCTGGCGTTTCCGTTTGGGCTTCCTTCGCTGCTGCTTCACATGCGGGACAAGTCATAAAAACCTCCTTTTATTAATAGGTTAAGCATAAGTGCAAATAAAATCTTATTTCATTTGCTAGTTAGTAGTTCGCAACTGGGTACAGGAAAGTTACATTCGGGAGAAAATATTTAAGACTGCCAAATACGGCCTAAGTAAACCTTGCCGATCATCATGCCGATAGCCATTATCATGAATACAGGCAAAAAGTGCCAGACAAGCAATTGTGTAGGATCATCACTGATTCCAATGAGGCGCAGCAGGATGTAACCGAAACTGGCGACCGATAATCCGGCCATAGTCCCCGCCCAGCAACAGCGGGCAGGTGCAGCTTTTTGGATGGTATAAAACATCAAACCACCCGGAAGCAGACTGTAAAGAACAATACCCACAATACAGTCATAGCGCCCTAATTTCAGGCATTCGGCAAGTGTTAGCTCACTGTTGGTAAACATGCCATAGACCAGCATCCCCATTAAAAACGCCAGCGGAATAAACGGCAGGAACCGCACCCATGATTTCTGGTTGGTATCCGGCAGCGCCAGCCAGCTTGCCGCCCATGCGACCATGATAGCTGTTATTGCCATACCAATAACTTCAAGTAAATATACAGGCTGGGTAAGTTTTTCAGCCATATCCGGCCTGAAGCCATAAAAAGCAATCAGCAGTCCAAAATAGGCAGTAACAGCCAGCAACCACCCAAGCATCACCTTTGAGGGGCGCGGAAATGGCTTTCTGGCTCCTTCTTTTGCAAGTGTTGCTATGAAATCTTCTGTTCGCATTACGCCTCTTTCTTTTTTTGCCCGTTAGCAATCAATATTTTATAAGCACGATGTGCCGTCACTTTCACATTAGAAACGCTCATATCCATTGTTTTTGCTACTTGCTGAGCCGAGTATCCTTCAATCTTCATCATATAAACTATACGCCTTTGTTTTTCCGGCAGTTTATCCAGTAATTCATTAAGTACTTCGCTTGGGGGTGCTTCAGAAGTTACAGGAGCCGCAATAAAATCCTCAATATTTTCAAAATCCACCTCTTTAAGGGCTTTTCTGCGGTAATGGGCGCGTAAATAATCCTTCACCTTATGATCGGCAATAGCAAACATCCAGTTGGTGAAAGGACGGTCAGTGTTATAGGTGTGGCTGGCGCGATGGATGCCAAGCAGCGCCTCTTGCAGGATATCGTCATGATCTGCACCATTGCCGATGCGGTTGTAAATAAAGCCACGAATAAGTGGAGTGATAGCATGGAATAATTCTGAGTAAGCGGCATGGTCACCATTCTGCGCTCGACGCATTAGCTGTATAAACTTATCTTCCCTATCATCGCTGTAATCCATACCTGTCCATAAAATTTTGATGGGGTGTAACTTTCAACCTAAAGTAAATCGAACAAACGTTAAACAGATTTGTGAAAAATGTTGAAGGTTATGCCCATGAAAAACTTATCCTATTTATTCGTTCTTGTACTGTCATTAGTTACAGTGCCGTTAGTTCATGCCGGTGAGGCAAATGGATATGCAGCCGATTACGGTATGTTGCTTTCAAAATACGTACAAGAAGGAGAAAAGCAGGGAATTAAAGCAATGCTGGTGGATTATGCATCCTGGGGCAAAGACCCCTTGCATAAAATGACTTTGGAGGCATTACAGCAAATCAATCCCGAATCCCTCTCTGGAAAAGAAAAAATGGCGTTCTGGATTAATGCTTACAACCTACTGACCATTGATCTGATTATCAAAACCAGAGAAACAGAGAGCATCAGGAATCAGGGCAGCCTGTTTAAGAATGTATGGAAAAGCCATGATTGGGAAATTAACGGCAAACGTTACACGCTTGATGAAATAGAGCACCAAATCCTGCGTCCGATGGGTGATCCCAGAATCCATGTCGCCATTAATTGCGCTTCTCTTTCCTGTCCTGACTTACGTGCCGAACCTTATACAGCAGAAAAACTAGAAACCCAATTGGATGAGCAAACAACACTATTTCTTACTAACAAAACGAAGGGCGTGTCGGTTACAAATTCCGGCTTGAAAATATCGGAAATCTTCAAATGGTTTGCAGAGGATTTTGGTGGTGAAAAAGGTGTAGAGAAATTCATCCACCGCCATCTGCCACAAACCAGCGATAAGAAGACAGACGATTATTTTGATTATAACTGGAGTTTAAATAGTCAGTGATAAATAGGTGGTTATGTTTATCGGCAACATTATGTGTCTTTTTTATCAGTCATGCGGTGAGAGCTGAGGAGGTAGCCAATTGGAAAACTCTGGATTTCCTGTTTTATAAACCAGTGGAATTTTCTGTTTCCGATAATCAGATCGATATTATTTCTGAATCAGCTTCGTCTTTATTATACAGGCAGCTAACCGTTTCCGGCGTCGCGCATGAAATGCGCGTCATCAAAACCGATATGGAAGCCAACGGCCTGATGAAAATCAATGCCGTGGCGGAGGATGTGAGTTCCTACGATTTCTACACCCCGCCGGGTGAAACATCGCGCAACATCACGTCGCTGGTACTGGTGCCGGACACGCTGCTTCAGTTCGTGGATGCGTCGCTGCTGCCCGTGGATACGGTGCAAAGTCAGGGATTGCTGCGCCTTGGCGTGGCTCCGGATGGTGCGGATTGGGATGGTGCGGCAATCTACCGTTCCGACGATGGCGGAGAAGATGGCGGTAAGGGCTTCTACAATCACTGGATGACAATGCCCCAGAGAGTTGACGGCGATGCCTGACATAAAATCAAGCACGCGTGTTCCATCTTTAAGGTATAGATAGCACCCCTGACCATACTCTATCGGTAGCGTATAACGATCATAGAAGCCGAGGATGCTTTCTTTTCTCATTTCCATCCATTACCCGCTCTTTTCTTAGGAGTGCGGCTGGCTACACCTCTCATTTCTTCCCGAACAAATTTGGGTTTATTGATGGAGGCAACGCGCATTTGCTCAACCGTGCCACCGGCAACAATGGTGTTGCGGCTGGTTCTTCCCGGCCAATCGAATAGAATGGAAGGCAAACCCGATTTCTCCATGTTCAGCGCAATTCGATCCGCCAGCATATCCATGTCATGCTCTATCATTACGTTTATGGCGATCATTCCAAAAGGTTTCAGCACCTCTTTTACGACCATAAAAAAATCTTCATCGGTAAATTGTTCCGGCACCGTTCCATCGCTGTTGAAAGCATCTACGGCAATGGCATCAAAGCGTTTGCCTGTTTTAAGCAGGTACGACCAACCATCATCCACCACACATTCAATCTCTTCTGGCATCTGGAAATGTTTTTTTGCCAATGTAAAAGCGTGGGGGTTTACATCAACGACCGTCACCTGACACCCAACACGATGAAGCATGGTGGCCAGAGTGCCACCTGCGCAGCCGATCATCAGCACTTTTTTAGCCTCTGCTTGTCGGATGAGGCTGTACATGACATGCACATAAGCGCAGGTGCTGACACCCTCTGCGTTTATCTGGCTATGAAAGCATATATCCTGATAATAGCTGCAAGTACCATCATGCTTGGATTTTATGATTTTGATATGCCCGAACTCGGTGTCCATTTCTTCAAGTAAAATCATTAGTGTTGATCCCTATAGTTTTCGAGCAGAAAGACGCAGCCGAACATAGTCGGCGTGCCAATTGCCATCTTTATCGCACAGGGCTGCTTTCATAAACCCTTCTGCTTCCTCCAACATGTGTTCGTGAAGCGATTCAGCAAACGGTTTAAGGAATGGTCCGGCAAAGGTCTTAAGCCACCCCCTCATTCCATTCGGCAAGGGAGTTGGCCGTGGAATGAGGTCGATGGTTTCCACCTGCAAGCCGTGTTTCTCAAGGATTGCTTGATACTCTTCTGGCGCAGGATAATACCATGGGCTGAGTGATCGCCCGTCTGGGTAAAGATGTTCCACCGCACGGATCAGGGCATCCTCAATTGTTTTAACATTGCCTTTGCCGCCGAACTCGGCCACAAACCGCCCACCTTTTTTGAGGGCTTTAGCAATGCCTGCGACGGCTTTTTCAGGTTCTTTCACCCAGTGCAGCACGGCGTTCGAGAATACCGCGTCAAGCTCATTACTAAATAGTAGATCACGCGCATCCATGAGGCTGGCATTGATGCCACGCTTGCTGGCGGCATCTACCATTTCACGGCTGGAATCCACAGCGATGACTTCACAGCCTGCCTCGATCAGTTTAAGCGTAAGCGCACCATCCCCGCATCCCAGATCCAGTACAAGCTCACCCTTCTGCGGGTTCAACAACTCTAATAGCGGCTGCCCCAGCTCTGGCACAAAGCTGGCGAAGGTTTGGTAGTTTTCAACATTCCATTGCTGTTGCTGTTTCATGCGCTAACTCGCTTTTTGGAAGATGTTTTGGTTTGTATTTTCTTAGCTGGAGTCTCGGAATAAATAGCCGCGAAAGCCGCCAGATTTAGAATCTCAGGCACAGATGCGCCCATCTGGAGAATTTGAACTGATTTTTCCAATCCGCACAGAATAGGACCAATCACGCTACCACCGCCAAGCTCTTGTAGTAATTTGGACGAAATATTCGCTGAGTGCAGCGCAGGCATAATGAGTACGTTTGCGGCACCTGTCAGACGGCAGAATGGATAGAGCTTCATGCGCTCTGGATTCAGGGCAACATCCGCACTCATCTCACCGTCAAATTCAAAATCCACCTCGCGTTCTTTCAGCAATTCCACTGCATCATGAATGCGCTCGACTCGGTCGTAAGGTGGATTGCCAAAATTGGCGAAGGAGAGCAATGCAATACGCGGTACATGCCCCATACGGCGTACTTTATCGGCAGTTTGAATGGTAATATCCGCCATTTCCTGCGAGGTGGGAATCTGGTTCACGCTGGTGTCCGAAATAAACACCGTGCGTCCGCCCGAAATCACCATTGATAAACCAAACACCATCGCTTTAGGCCGTGGCGCAATGACCTTGCGGATGTTTTCCAGTGTTGTGTTGTAGGAGCGCGTGAGTCCAGAGATCAGCGCATCACCATCCCCGCAGGCCAACATGCAGGCAGCAAAAATATCGCGGTCGTTTTTGACCATACGGGCGCAATCGCGATACAGGAATCCCTTGCGCTGGAGTTTGTTATAGAGAAAGTCAATATAGGCATCAACATTCTTACTGACAGCTGCATTCTCAATACGAATTCCCATATCATCTGCGATGCCAATCTTCTCCATGACCTCGCGTATTTTCTTTTCTTTGCCCACTAAAACTGGTGTTCCATAGCCATTGCGTGACCAGAGGGACGCAGTGCGGATAATGGTTTCTTCCTCACCCTCCGCAAAAATAATTGCTTTCGGATTCGCGGTTACACGCTCAAAAATGAGATTCATACTATTTGCCGTTGGGTTTAGGCGAGCGGCAAGTTCCTGCTTATAACGCTGCATATCAATAATAGGCTTGCGTGCCACACCGCTGGTCATTGCAGCCTGTGCCACTGCTGGCGGCACCGTGTAAATCAGTCTTGGATCAAATGGGCTGGGGATGATATATTCCGCGCCATAAAGCATCTTACGCCCTGAATAGGCGGCAGACACTTCATCTGGCACTGGCTCTCGTGCAAGGGCGGCGATAGCCTGCACTGCCGCCAGCTTCATCTCATCATTGATGGTGGATGCACGGACATCCAATGCACCACGAAAGATGTAGGGAAAACCCATCACATTATTCACTTGATTGGGATAATCAGAACGGCCTGTGGCGATAATGGCATCAGGCCGTATTTTCCTTGCTTCTTCTGGTAGAATTTCAGGGTCAGGATTTGCCATAGCAAAAATGATTGGCTTAGGAGCCATCAATTTTAGCAGGTCAGACGACAATGCTCCTTTGGCGGATAGACCGATAAACACATCAGCCCCTTTAATGGCATCCGCTAATGTACGAGCATCGGTTTTGATAGCGTGTGCCGATTTCCACTGGTTCATTTCCTCGGTGCGGCCTTCGTAGATCACGCCAGTTCTATCCAGCGCGGTGACATTCTCATGTGGCAAGCCATAACTTTTAATCAGCTCAATGCAGGCGATGCCTGCAGCTCCTGTGCCATTAAGAATGACCTTCATTTTCTTAAAGTCACGTCCTGTAATTTCTGCAGCATTAATCAACCCTGCAAGCACGATAATGGCAGTGCCATGCTGGTCGTCATGGAATACGGGTATGTCCATCACTTCCTTCAGTTTCTGCTCGATGATAAAGCATTCTGGTGATGCAATATCCTCAAGATTGATACCTCCCCAGCTTGGACCAAAATAACGAATCGCATTGATGACGGTATCTGGATCGGTCGCATCCACTTCTAAATCTACCGCGTCAATATCCGCGAAGCGTTTGAAAAGAACTGCTTTACCTTCCATCACGGGCTTAGATGCCAGAGCACCAAGATTGCCTAAACCAAGAACCGCAGTGCCGTTTGAAATGACCGCGACTAGATTGCCCTTGGCGGTATAGTCATAGGCTTTGTTGGCATCTTTCTCGATGGCTAAACATGGCACTGCTACACCCGGAGAATAGGCAAGTGACAAGTCGCGCTGCGTCATCAGCGGCTTGGTTGCCATAATCGCTATCTTTCCGGGCTTTCCCTGCGAATGAAAATCCAATGCTTCCTGATCGGTTATATGGGTGTTTTCTTTGGAGGTGATGGATTCTGTCATAAAATTACCTTTGGTTTATCTGGTTAAATGAGGCTGTATGGATTGTGATTCTTGCCATTGCTGATAATGATGCTTTGCTTCTTCATCGTCCAGCTGCACACCACCTTGAGTGCTTCGGAATTTCACTTTCCAAATTTTTTTGTGAAACAGCTCCATAGGAGTCACCAGACTGATAGATGGTCCAAAAATGTTACCCACCTCCCAAAGCTTGTCCATCAGATCGGTGTAGAGAATTTGCACATGTGCCGCTTTAAGCGTTGCGGATAATCCCTCATTGCTGATGGTCACGGGTATATCAAGCGGTGTGTCAACTGAAATCAGGTTGGAACACAAACAGATAATCTGGCGCAACGCATTGTTCTGAATATGCTGGCCGTAAATGGCGTCGCGCTCATCAAATAATTTGAGTGACGTCCTCTCCACTAGCGTGCGAAGCTTCTTAAAGCTGATGCTGTGTTCCGCATCCACTAACGCATCATCGTCGGGATGATGTGTGGCCATATGCTTGAGAAGTTTCAGCGTCAGCGTCATATTCATAGTTACCTTGTTTTCTATTTTTTGAATAACGTTATTGCCTGCTCAAGTGATTCAACTGTTCGAAGCCCAGACATTGCGCTCACTGGTAATTTCTGCAGAATTTTCCCAGTCACTTCACGATTGCCACAGAGAATGATGGTGCGGTGTTCGCGCTGCACATTGAGAATCATGGTTTTCATTGCCACCAGCCCAGTCATGTCGATGAGGGGGACGTTTTCCATGTCGATAATCAGGGTTTTGATGTGCCCCTGAATAAGGCTGGCGCGATCCAGCGCCTTTTCTACCGTACCAAAGAACAGCGAGCCGTTAATGTGATACACCATGACGTCATCCGGCAAATTTAGGTGCTCGATTTTGTGATGATTGCCAGTAGAAGCATGGCTAACTTGCGACTGTGTGAGGCTGGCAATGCGCTTAACCAGCAGGAAGCAAGCCAGCACCACCCCTACGGTGACACCCGCCACCATGTCGATGAACACGGTGAAGCCAAAACACGCGACCAGCACCAGTGTATCACTGTGCGGCGCTATCTGGATGGTGCGAACGAATTGCCGCCAGTGCGACATGCGGTAAGCCACAGTGATAAGCAGCGCGGCCAGTGATGCCATAGGGATGTAGGACATATATGGAGCCAGCAGCAGCACATAGAGCATAATCAGTATGGCATGCAGCGATGAAGCAAACGGAGTTCTCGCGCCGCTATGGATGTTAGTAGCGGTACGCGCAATCGCGCCGGTGGCGGGAATGCCCGCCACAAGGCCGGATAGGATGTTGCCTATGCCAACCCCCACCAGTTCAGAATTCGGGTGATGCTTGGTGCCAGCCATGCCATCGGCTACCGCCGCTGAAAGCAACGATTCCAATGCAACCAATACGGCAACCACCAGCGCAGGCACCATCAGGAGTTTGATTTCTGCGAAGGTTGGTAAGGCAAAAAGCTCAGAGTCATCCCATCCGGGAATATGGAAAGACGGTGGAAACGGCGGAATACCTTGCCCCGTGCTGCCGTCCGGTAAGCTATAACTAAAGCGGTTGCCAATGGTGGCGATATCAAAGCCATTATGTTGCAGTAATACAGCCACCAGCGTACCGATACCAATACCCAGCACCGGTGAAGGAATCTTGGGAAGGATTTTTGATGAGGTGGACATCACTAGCAAAGTGACCGCGCCTACCAATGCTTCCGGCCAGTAGAGCATGGGTAAATGTTCGGCGATTAGCTGCACTTTCTCGATATACTCGCCTTGCAGCTTTTCGATGTGCAAGCCGAGAAAGTCATTCAGCGCCAGCGTGCCAATAACCACTGCGATACCGGAGGTGAAGCCTGTGGTCACAGGATACGGTACATAGTTTATATACCGCCCCAGTTTGGCCACGCCGAGGGCAATGAGCAGGAATCCCGCCATGATAGTGGTGATGATAAGACCGCGTAACCCATGCTCGGTAACAATCGGCGCGATGATCACTACAAACGCAGCGGTGGGACCGCTCACCTGCGCGAGGGAGCCGCCCAGAAGCGGTACGGCAATGCCCGCCACAATCGCGGTGTAAAGGCCGTGCTGGGGCGGTAAGCCTACTGCAATTGAGAGCGCCATTGCCAGCGGCAGAGCCACCAGTGAGACAATCAGCCCCGCAATCACATCCTGCCGGAAGGTGGAAAAACTATAGCCATTCTTTAGCGATTCTCTCAGCGCATAGGCGATAGGAATAAATTCTTTGGTTTTTGTTGTCATAGTGTTCTCATTGTTTTTCCGATCCGATACAGCCTGACCGCCAGATCAAGCCGATGAACACGCCTTTGGAGCGCGGCAGCAGCCAGAGTGTCAGGATGAGCGTAAGCGACATAATCACCGCCATGATCACCCAATCTGGCCAAGTGACGTTTGGTAGTACGCCAAGCAGGAAAGGTGCGAGAATATGGCCTACCAGCAAAATGGTGAGCCATGCCGGACCATCATCGGCTCGAATATGTCCCAGCTTTTCACCGCATACACTGCACGTTTCGACTTGTTTCAGATAACTTGCAAACAGCCGCCCCTGACCGCAGCGTGGGCAGCGTCCAAATGCTCCACGCACAATCACTGGCCATAGTTCCTGTTTGTTATTTGCTGTCATCCGTGCCTGCATCCCCCGGTGTCCATGCCATATTATGTTTTGCTAGAAACTCCCGAATCATCTGGCACATCGCCTGCGAAGGGGTTGTATCCAGCCGCGTGCAAAGCTCCTCGAACGCCTTTTTCTTGTTCGGGTCGATTAGGATGGTCAGTCGCGCTGTGCGGTTTTCCAGCATAATTTCTTCGGTCTTCATTCTATCCTCACCAGTTTGTTTCGGTTGGTATGGCCACGCACCAGCGTCACACGCGAGGGGGCAACCCTGTAATGTTTTGCAAGCAGGCGGATCATTGCTTGGTTGGCTTTGCCGTCATCTGGCACAGCCGTCACATACACCATCAGTTGCTCCTCGCCGCTGGGCAACTGGCGGGTGTCTCCGACACGATCCGCAGAAGCTTTGGGCGTAAGACGCACAGCGATGGTTTTGTT